>Ga0233415_10000181_pt1 | contig 31838 bp, 57 predicted proteins | sample Na_anoxic_12_MG_FD_188631 | JGI IMG/M metagenome (GOLD analysis project Ga0233415, IMG submission 188631) | Seawater microbial communities from Saanich Inlet, British Columbia, Canada - Na_anoxic_12_MG | ecosystem: Environmental > Aquatic > Marine > Inlet | place: Canada: British Columbia...
TCGGAGGCAGCCGGCTTCGGCTCCTCGGGGTGTTCCAGATCACGCTTGTCGCCGCACGACTGGCATAGCGGGAACCCATCCTCGTCGTGCCCCACCGACTCAACCCCGCACTCATCACAAGGCCCATCAGGCTCCTCGGCGTTGAGTTCGTCATTGAGTTTTTCAGTGTCTAGATCAACAAGCCTTTGGACGACCGCCCGATGACGCCACGTAGGTCTAACCTCGTAGTAATGAGAAACCCATTCTCCCAAAGCTATCAAAAGATTTCGTTCTTTAGCTGACTTTTCCATGTTTCTCTCTTTTCTTTTTGACCGAATGACGTTCTGTCCTATTTTTCTGTAATTTGAAATTCTTTAATAATTTCAATAAAAATAGAATAGAATTGTAGTTACTAGCCCGATGAATTGATTTAAAATTTACTCAGCCCAGCGGTAGACTCGTAGGTAATTACTTCTCTAGTTTCTGAGTGTCAGCAGCGGCGAGTTGATCTCTGTAAGTCGTCGAATCTTTTCCTTCTGAGTTCTTCTAGCCATTCAGCTAGTTGCTTATGATTATTCTTACAAGCTGAGCTTATCTCTTCTGCGCCAGCTATTTGCTGAGCATGAGTGATAGCTTCTTCGAGACTCATATCTTCTTGTTCTGCTTTAGTAAGACAAAGAGTTCCTTCTGCCTCATGAATTGATTTTACATAGTTATTTATGACATCTTCTTGTCTTTTTAAACCATTCTTAGCAAGATCCGACGCTTCTTCAAGAGAGAAAGGCCTGTATTCTCCTAGGATTCGATAAGCATTATCGATACCTACATCCAGAGAGCCTTGAGTTGGAGCAATTGTTCCGTGTTCATGCCCATAAAAATGGAGATGCCCGTGGAACGATCCGTCCCAAGCTCTCATTGGAAAGTGAGAAAGAGTAATTTTAGTTCCATTGACCTTAATTACTTTTTGATCGCCGTACCAGGTGACTTGGTCTCTTATGCCGCCTCTAAGTTTTTTATCATGGTTTCCAAAGATGAAATACCATTTACCATTCATTCTAGGAATAGCTTTTCTTGCTACATCTAGCTGGAATGACAAGTCCCCTAGAAAGTAGAATAAGTCATTAGGCCCAACTACTTTGTTATGGTTCTCGATAATTACCTCATCCATTTCTTCAGAAGAAGAGAACGGTCTGTCGCAATACTTAATAATATTCCGGTGAGATAGGTAGCTAATGAAGGTCAGCAGAGAAAAATATTCTCTCACTAACCTTCTTGTGATTTCCTTTCATAAAATTTACCTTTCTTTCCTCTATGCGTAGAGGTTTGTGTATGACAATTGGGACATAAGAATCTAAGGTTTTCTAATCTATTGTCAGTTGGATCTCCGTTAATATGGTCTAATTCCAGAACCAGTTTCTTCTTATTCCATATTGGTAGTTGTTTACAGATAAAACATTACTAGGCTAGAAAGCCTTTCTTCGAGAAAGTTACATCGTTCTTCGACGACTCTAAGTTGCTTACGAATTAGATGGAGTTCTTGCTTCGTTGTCATAGGTCTCTCTCTTCTTCTATCCAGATATGTAGTTCATCTCCTACATCTTCTGCGATTATCTGATGCTGCGGAAGGGCACGATACAAATCTCTCCAGCAATCCCAGCAAAATGGGAACTGTTGAGGTTTTCCTATTCGGCGGACGGGACCATCAAATAGATCAATTTCGTTATTACAAGAGGAGCAAATAATTCCAGAAGGATTAATAGGAGGGATCATTTAAAGCTCCTTTCAAGAGGAGCTTAATAGAATTTAATTTTAAGTCCAGAGGTTTCCAAAGTGCTCGCCAAATAGACTAGTTCCTTCATCTGCACGAGTCCACAATTCTTGTATACTTTCCGGCGAAGAGTTTACGAATTCTGTCCATGCTTTAGATTGTTCCCAACCGTAAAACCAGAATCCAAATCTCATCTTATATAGAACTTCAGTCCATTCTTCTCCAGAGAGATAAGAATGACCCATTCCATCTCCAAAAGCTTCTAGTCTTTTGTAAATGGTTTGAGCAAGAGAGACTCTTAGATCCCACAGATCTGAGGAATCCCAAGTTTCTATGTTCGAACATCTTTCAGCAAAGAATTCTACACGTCGATCAGGGTCATTTTCCCAGTCTCGGTGACCAACGAGCTTTCTTACAAACCAATCTTTTATCTGCTCTGATTTATTCATTTTATCTCTTTACTTGAGTTGATATCTCATGCTTAACTTCATCAAATCTGTTTTGCATAAGTGTTGGATCTCTATCGCTACAAGTCAGAAGAAATCCTTTTAGCTCATTCATCATTCGTTCTGCGTGTAGCATATGAGTCCAATGAGACTTATAGAGTTTTTGAATTACTTCTAGCCTCTCTTCGAATTCATAGTCTGTAAAATAGTCCATTGTTTGCTTTCACCTGGAGTAAACTCTCAGAGTCTTCTGTTCTATATGCCATTTAGTTTTCCTATTCTATTGAAAATTTAAAAGAATTAAAGCATCCAGCAATGATTCTTTAGTGGAGTTTTTTCTTTTTCCGGTTGGACGAAAAGTCTAAATCTAGTCGACGAAAAAGGGCATATGCAAGCAGTCTCGATGTTATATTCTTTTAAGCTAACAAAGTTTCCCCAGTTTTCATCTTCTTCTACTCCAGAAACAATCCATGGAGGAGAACCAGCATGCGTGGTTATATGTTTAATCTTTCCGTCGCCATAGTCCCAATCATTTGGATCAGGTTCTATTAGATCGCCGACTTTAAAATTAGGCATTGTCTGGGTTATTTTCTGGAAAAGATCTTTCTGGTGCCGGAAGTCCAATACTTTTTGCGTATTTAAGATGGTCTTCAATAGATTTCCTACATAAAGCTTCGGCTTTTGATGGACTTTTACTTACTCCTGTACAACAAGCTGACCACCAAGCTGTTCCTAATTCTTTTCTCATTATTCTTCTCTTCTTAGCGGGTATTCTCCGCGCAGTCCGTTACTGAATACACAAGAGCATTCGCCACTTATGTACCAAGCGGAACTTTGCATACAGCCGTATTCTTCTCCTTGAACTTGGCAATTTTGCGTTCGTCGAGAAATTCTTTGCTGGTCAATTGAATTAGGTATTGGAATGATGAACATTCCTACTATCATTCCTAGAACATACAAAATGAATGAGTTATCTAGTATTTTCCACAACATTAATCTCTCCTACCAAAGGTCTTCGCTAAATAGACCGCGCTTACTTTTCTTTAGTTGGCCGGCGTCAAAAGCGATTTGAGCTGCCAGTTCTCTATCAACAAAGTCTCCGTAAGAAGTAACGAATCCTTGTTCGTGACCATGTGGAATCCTTGTTGCTTTACCATCTTTCCAATGCGAGTTACACCATGCTTGGATAAGAATATGATGTCTTGCCGGGCGAGGAAGGGTCCAAACCTCTCAGAAAACTCTGATCGCTGCTGCTTCTATCATTTCAACTGGTTTGAATCCCATTACTCTTGCCTTATAGACTCAAAGAGTCCATTTGTTTATCCCAAGTCTTATAAATATCTTCTGCGTTAGGATCTATTTCTTCCCAAGCGTCACGCTTAGCTACTACGTAACTACAGAACGTGTTACTTAGATCCGTACCTCTATAAAACTGTATTAGGGCAATCTTTTGGAAGCCGGGGTGATCACATTCCAGGATAACTCCGCCTTCTTCTCCGACATGCATTTTATGATAATTAATCTTATAGGTTGGTATCTTAGACTGGTCTATTCCACCAGCCGTAAGAATCCACATGATTTCATCTACTTCAAACGGAGTAGAGAGCTGAAAGCTTGCGTTAACTATTCTGATTTTCTTCATGATCTGAAGGGTACTTTATATAGATATGTGGAGAGTAGTGCTTGTTGAGTTCTACGAAGCGTTCGTTTGCTTCTTCTAGAGTATCGCAGATAGCTAGGTCGAAGTTTACTTCTTCTTTGTCGCCTTGGTACATAATAATGTACTTCTTCTCTAGCTCTTTTTGGAAAGCTTCGAACTTTTCTCGTCCGCCAGGAACGAACGGGTCTCCGTCTCTTTCTGCTGCGTACCAGCCCTTAAATCATACTTGGTCTTTCGGAACATGAGATTTCATCCCTATTGGCCAGGGAGACCTGAGTCCATTTGTTCCTCCGGGATGAGTATTATGTACACAGTCGGGGCAGAGAGGTGCTCCGCATACAAGACCGCCTGTTTGGTCACATGATTTCGTTGCTTGTTTTCCGCAAGAAACACATTTAAGTTTGTTGTGCTCTTCGCAGAAGCCTGATGCGCCGGCTTCTTGATTACAATGTCTACCCCATCCGTTATCGAACTTACACTGGCTCATTATCTCTACCCTTCTTCAAATTCAAGGGAAGTGATTGAATAAGAATCACTTATGCTATGACAACTAGATCCTCGGTGCCATTGATACGTTTCCTTAACGAAAGCAGTTACTTTGATTCCGTTTCGAAGCTTTTCTACCCTGACACAGAGATTACCCGTTGGCCTTGTTTGATTCAGTTGTTCTGTATTGACTGAAAGGTTTTTGTAGATAGAACATTCTCCGGTTAACGAGACGTCGAGCGTCCATGGCGTAACCCAGAAGACTGTCCCGTAAGCCAAGTCTTCTATAGTTTTTTCAATGCGATGTTCTGGCATAATTGCAGGAGTTTGATCTTCGATATCTCGATCAGAAGTCCTATACGGTCCTTGATTCTTCATCTTATTTCTCCTGTGAAAATCTCTATCAGTTTCTTATCTTCAGGAAAAATACATAGAATTTTAGTCTCTAAATCTTTCTTCTTGGGAAAGCCTCAAGATTGTACTTCTGCCTCCTTTAAGATCACAAGTACAATAGTCTTCCATCCGATCTACTGTTATTGATCCTGCGAGACATTGAGTTTCTGCGTCATCAAAGGCATGAATACACAAGTCTGGTTCTGGGTAGTTGTTGTAATCGTGAGTTGCACATGTACCAAAACCTACAACGATAACAAGAGCAATTGTTCCAAAGACTATTTCAGCAGAACGTTCGTCAAGCCATTCTAAAAGTAGACGGGTTGTCGATTGCTCTTTTACTTCTTCTTTGAGCTGACTAATCTTTTTAGTCATCTTTGCTATTTCTTCGTCTTTTTGTTGTAGGAGAGTCTCTGAGTCTGTTGTTCTAAAAGGACCACTCATTCTATCTGCCTCTTTTCCAAGTATTAGAGAATGTAATTCTTTCGTGTGAGCCTTCAAGTACGCAGCTACAACTGTAGCTTGTTTCGCTATAAACTGAATACTCTTGGCATTGGAATCTTGGGTTTTCGTCTGAAAGAACACGGCATCTATTAACTAGTTGATCTTCTTTTTCACTAAGAAAACCTACCCAATGTTCACAGGTACTAAATAGTCCAAACGTAAGTAGGAGAGAGATTGCTCCTATTATGAACATGTCTTTAAATGTCATTTACTTATTATTCCTGTGAGTCTTTATAGTCTTGAATTTCTTTTCTAAAGAGTTCTTCTATAGTGTCATCATCTGCATAGTCCCAGCGGTAAGGGTATTGAGTCTGTCTTTCGATAATACGAGACAGTTCTTTTTCTCCCGCGCCAGAAAAGACTTCTCTGGCTATTCTTCGAGCTTGTTCTTGTTTCATTTAATTTCCCAGGAGCTTTGAGATATAGGCCGTTTGTGCTTCTCTTGCTGAGTCATAGATACCTAGGACTTTATAAGCTACTGTTCCGTCTTGAAGTTGACTGAGACTTTCAGGAGTATCATTCTCTTTTAGGCCGGTCCAGAAGATATTTCCTGCTTCGATTCCTTTGAGAACAGCGTATCGTCTCATCTTTAATCCCCTTTAAGTTATTGGAATTATAGAGAATCTAGATAGGCGTCGAACATATAGATTATCTCTTCAAGATGATCTTCTAGTAGTTCTTCTGCTTCATCGTATCCTTCTAAGCCTAAGCCACAGGCGTAGATTCTTTGTTTAAGTCTTTCTAATCTTTCTTTATTAAACTTCTCGGGCGATTTTTCTTTTGTTTTCGAATGCATATCGCAGATATGGTAGGAGCTATCTTCTGGTTCATGAATATTACAGATGATGTCTATTTCTGTAGGAATTTCTTCATGATCAAGATCAGACTGAAGAATTAGTACGCCTGGTATGGATGCTTCTGACATGAAGTGTGTATTAAACTTGGGGAGATTTTCATCCCACCAACTTTTGAACTCTTCTACGTTTTCAAAGTAAGTATGCCACTGCCAGTATCTGTATCCGAATTCTTCGCTGATCGAGATAATCATGAATTACTCCTCCGGATTAAAGCCTGTCTCCGTAAGATAGGTTTTAAATAGTTCAGTCATCTCTTTAAGATTCTGTCTTTGTTCTTCAACACCAGCAAGAACTTCTTCTCTTGTCAGATTGAATTCTTTTAGAGTTTTCTCGGCGAACGGACCTTCAAGATTACGTTCATTCGTTTCAATGTCACGCTGAGCAGCTCTTAGACCCATTGCTACTGCGAAATTAAGTAATGCTTTCTCTGTTGTTGTTGTTGTCATTTATTTTCCTTATTAGCTTCTCTTTATAGTCGAAGCAATTATTCGTACCATTTTGTACTGGTCCTGGCATTCTTTTACAAAGACATTCAACCCAACTTACCATTTTATGTGGGTCGGGATCACATAAGATTCTAAAGAACAGCAAGACCTTCATTAAAACCATGGGAGTAAGCTAACTCACTATTAGATTCTAATTCGTTTGTAACATCGACATCAAGACATCTTTGAGGCCGGCGAGGATAGGTCTCTAATTTACCGAAGAGGACACAATGTTCGCCACACTGTTCTTGCCGAGGGTGGACGTCAGATCCTACTTCTCGATATTCAGTTTTGTGAAACCTACATCTCCTACAGGAGAGTGCATCAAGAGTATTAATCTCAAGCTTTAGTTTAATTATTCTTAGTGAAGGTTTCATCTTATCCCCGGTTGTCTTAGGTTGAAATTAATTTCGGTTCCGGGAGCGCATTCTTTAAAAAGACCGCTTCCCTGTCCTATTACTGTTGTAATCTCCGGTAAACGAGAGTCCGGATTAAATACAAGAAGGTGAGCGTCTGAGACTCTGACATAGATCATATCGTAATCTGGATGTTCATAAAGAACTCCATACAATAGATCAACTGCGTATAGTTCTTCTCGTTCTTTTTCAGATCTCTTGATTTTAATCATCTAATCCTCTACTAAGTTTAGGAACGATAGGGAGAGTTATCTGGTTCAAGCCAGATAATTGTATAAGATAGTCGCTTCGGGTTGGATCTAGTTCTTGAAGTCACTTTAATTTGATCGAATGAGACTCCACGGTCTATTAGGTTTTGAATAAACTCTTCAAGACCTTGCTCTAAACTTATGTAAGTCCTATTTATTTCACTGACCTTTACTGTAACCATTGGAATTCCTTTGTGATTCTTTGAGGTAGGCTAGATTAGCCATCCATTACCTAGAGAAGGTAGTGATTCTTCTTTTTCTTTTTGAAGCGCGGAGAGTCCACTTCGAAGAAACTTCCACCCAGTACCTGGCTCTACGTTCTTTTGTAGCTTTGGATGGTTTCTAGTAAACCATTGCCAAAAGTCATAGTAGGTAGGGTATTTCTCTTCCGGAAATATAGCTTGAGCAAGATAATATAGAGTTGATCCATCTGCTGCTAAAGCATGTTGTTTCTTAACTATATTTCCTTTTGCTCCCGCGCGAACTAGTAAGATACCAGGGTCTTCGGGGAATATCTTAAGAATCGAAGCAACAGTAAGAGTAACTTTGTCTCCGACTTTTAAGTCTTTTCCTGTCTGACTTGGGTCGTATAAGTATTTTTCCTGATCAGTCATCGAATTTCTCTTTTAAGTTCTCTCTTAGCTCTTCTATTAGCTATGTAATATTCTAGTTCCATAAGAAGAACAAATGGAAGAGTAAGGATAAATATAACTCCGTGACCAAAGTGATGCTTTTGTTCTCGTACCCTTACGGCTTTTTCAGCGCTCGGGATTGTCATGTCTTTCATTTGTAGCCTCTTGATGTTGGTTACAGCAATAAATAGATTCCCATCCGGGACACATTCGTCTATAAGGAATACTGCTTGGACACCAAACTCCAGTAGAGTCTCTAAAAACAGTCGCAGAGCATACAAGAGCACACTCGTCTGCTGCTGATGAATTCATATTACAAGCACTAAGTACTACAAGTGCTAGGACTGTCATAAGATACTTCATTGTTTTAACTCACAATCTAAGCAGGAGTAAATCTCACAAGAGTACTCTTAGTGGCAACCCGGAATCGGAAGTCTGCGTAAAAGGAACGATCAAAAACTTTCATGCGTCCGTTTGAAAGTTCGACGATATATCTATCGGATCTAAAGTACAGCGTGCTTTCGTCGTCGTTCACTACATACGGAGTATCTACTTCCATAGAAGCAGTAGAGTAGGAAGGTTCCTCTTCTTGTTGTTGCTTTTCTTCTGTTACGAATTCAATAGGCATTGGCTTTCCTTATCTCGGGCATTGACCTGGGGGGACAGGATGTACATTCGATATGATGGTCATATCGATCTGTATGAACACAGTCTTCTGGGCGAAGGCGGGCATTCTCGTCATCCTCGAAGACGGGCAGCACAAGTTCCCCATCGTCCGATTCGGTCAAGACACTCTTGCCGGTTGTAGTCCTTGTTACAACGCATCTTTTCATTAACTTCACGAATCTCTTTATCAATGAGATCTAGAAATGTTCCTTGAGAATGAACAAGTCCATGAAGTTCAAGATAGAGAGCGAGAGAGTTAAGAAGCTCACTTTTTGCGTTCTTTATCTCTTTATGAAGATTTTTATCGATAAAAGTCATAATCCGTCTCTTTTCTTTTTAAAGGCTAGCATCAGCAGTATCGTTTATTTCGTCTTCTTCCGCATCGACGAAATAGAATCTAGGACTTTTCCATTTGGTATTGATACCAACCTGAGCACATGAGGAGAGTAGATCTTCTGTTACACCTAGCAGATCATAATCTTTTCGTGATTCGAAATGCTCGAGGACATTCTTGATTACGAAATATTTTGTAACAGAGAGGACACTTAGATCCTCCTCGTGGGCTAAACTCATCTCTGGCTTTTATGGCCTTGCGGAGACGCTTTGTTCTCTTCTTAGAACTCATGAGTATCTCATTTTCTTTTTTTAGGCCGGGAATCAAGGATAATTTCGATATCACCTTTTGAGAATTGAGTAGCTTCTAGCTTTGTATCGAACGGTCCGTCTTCACGATGTTTGCCTTTGGTTGGTCTAGGAAAGAACAGCCTTTGCCTTTTCTCTTGTGATACGGCGGGTATAGTCTTGGTATTGCTTATCATAGTCGGAAACGAACAGAATTTGTTTGTCCTGAACGATATATCTTGCCTTCTGCCATAGATATTCGAGGCCAGGGTTCTTCTCTTTTTCTGAGGTAGAACTGAAGGCTCCTGTTGGTCCAGGGTTCTTCGTCACGAATGTCCAGAAGGAATCGTGTTCAGAAAGGATAATCAGTGTGTCGTCGAGGTTCTTAGCCAATCGTGTAAGATCTTCTTTGGATAGGTCTCCCCATCCGATCTTCTCTCCTGCTAAATTATACCAGCCGCCGTTATGAACCGTATCGTCAGATCTTATCTGACCGTCATGGCAACCATTCTTTTTCATTTGCTCTATTGTTAGCATCTTCCTTTTTCCTTTTCTTTTTAGGGCTGCGGGACCAAATATATTCATCCCAATAGTATTAAAGATTAATAAGAATCTTTATATCAGTCTTTCTTACTTGCAGTCCTGTGTCTTTGTTTGGTTGGTCTGAACATTTCGTGTTCGTCCAGGGCTTCCCGTAGTCCTTCTGTTGGGAACTGTAGAGGAACATTACCACGACGGTGGAATACAGGTGTAATAACTAGTGTCTTGGCTCTCTCCGCACGCTGAAGAAACTCTCTTTCTCTCCTAAGAAAGAAGAATGTTGAGTTCCTTGATTCAGGGGCATTACATCCCCACTCAACTATGTCGTTATCGAATCGGATGGTAACCTTGCCTCCTCGATACCTATTACAGCTTGTGATCTGTCCGCGTGTAACACCGACTAGAACATCTTGTCCATGTCTAGGATGTATGCGGAAGACAATCTTGCCATTTTGAACTTCTTGATAGGGGAAGTTTAGCTCGAAGGAGTTTAGACTTTTAGCTTCCAGAAACTGGAAAGCCTGTCCTGTTGCTAGGTCTTCACTTTCCTCATATACCCAAGGTGAAACTTTTTCTTGAGGTATAGGTAGGGTAGATTGTGGTAACTCTTCTGGCACTTCCCTAGAGGTTTCAGGAACTGGGGGTTCAGGTTGTTGATCCTCAACTCTTTCTTCTTGGCGCGGGGAAGAAGTACTACTTCCTCCTCCACAACATCCATTAATTACTAAACTAATTACTACTAATACATATCTCATTCTTCTTTACTTCCTTTCTTCAAGTTGTCTGTCGCCCACATTGGTCGAAGATTCGTATAATGAGAAGCTTTCTTTTGTTCATCAGTCGAATCTAAATCAAAGGAGCACAGGGGTTTAATGTGGTCAATATGTATTTCTGGTCCCCATGTCATCCCTGGTTCGAATTGATTCTCAATCCAAGATCTTGCTTCTTCAAGTGAGCAGCCTAGTGATTCTTCTACTGATTGAGAGACTTGTACCCCAAAATCCTTTCGGATCCGGGAAACTACTCCTCTAAGTCTTGTTTTGATTCGAAGTTGCTGATTTTCTTCATATCTCTTTTTCCTACGAAGAAGTGCATTCTTTTTCGCTTTAGCTCTTTTAGCGTAGTAACATAGGTGGCATTGCTTTTTTTGCCATCTTTTGTAGCTTTGTGATTCGGATAGCTGTCTAAAGGAAACCATAATTTGCATACGTTGCACTTCTTAAATCCAGAAGTAGGTGGGTTTCTCCACCAGATCCTATTATCGAATGATTGAGACGGTCTATTGTTATTTGTTTCCTTTGGGTTGTTTTCAATACCGCTTGTTTGCTTCTCTATTAGACCTAATACGTAATCTAGTGCTGATTCAAAACCCTCTCCCCAGAGGGTCTTTTCTACTTTTCCCTTAAGGCTTCTTATTTTATCTTCAAGAAGGTTAACCTTCATCTTATTCTCCTGAGTTATTAGAACTATAGAGAATTTAGAGTAACCATCCGTTACTCATAGTAGGAAGAAGTTCTTCTTCTCTTACTGCCAAGATAAATCTACATTTCATAAGTGGAGCTTTTTCTTCTCTTTCCTCGTACATAATCTTTTCTTCTAGATAGATATGGCCACCTGAAGAGGCTATTGATTTGATAGTAAATGGTCCTGTTCCGTTAGCTGCTATAAGCTTAGCTTGGGTAATCTCGTAGAACATAGAGATGACACTTCGTTCATCTGCAAAGGTAACCTTGTCTCCTGGGTTAAACATGTACTATTCCTTTTCTCGGGCAGCGGCTTTGAGTTCTTTCGATTCCTTTATATCTTGTACAGGGTATGGATAGGTAATTCCTTTTTAAGCCGCGGAACTAAATATATTCACCCAATAGTATTAGTATCTCTCTGTCTAAACAATAACTCTATTATCTCTTTGACAAGAAATTCTAATTCCTAAACTTAGTGTTCCCGTACTAATAGTTCCTACGGTTACTAAGGTATCAATAAGTCTTCCAGCTCTCCAACATTGTCCAGATTGAATAACTAGATGCTCAGCTGAATCATTAGCAGGTGGCATTAGATAAGCCGGTATTCCTTCATCTCGTAATACACTTACTATCGTTTCTCCAAACTCTAATCGTGCATCACTTAGTGAGTTATTTCGTTGAGATATAACAACTTGTCCCTCTGAAGAGGAAAAAGAAGTTCTATTTTGCTCAGTAATAATTCCACCAACACACAAAACTCCTAGTATTAAAATTAAACCTAGTAGTTGCTTTGTTTGTGTTTTCATTTGAGTCTCTTCTTATTTCTCGTAGAGAGGTAACCTTTTAAGTAGAGGTAATCTTTTAAGTAGGGGGTAACCTTTGGATTAGGGTAACCTTCTTCTCGTAGAGGGTACCCTCTCCCTAAATATAACCCAACTTTTTCTTGAATCGTATAGGCTCTCTCTGAATATAAACTGAATATTTTCAGTCCCTTATAGGGAACTAAATACAACAGTAATATCTTCTGGAGCTAGGCAGAACATAGTATTGGTGTAGTTTGAGATAGGAAAACTCCTAATATTGTTTTCTGTGAGTTCTATAATATGATTATTGAAGCGGAAGAAGATTATATTATTAGTAATGATTTGATTTCTACAAAGGTAATAAGGTTTATTTTTTTTCTAATGCACTACAAGAGTAAGTAACTATCTCTTTTGTTTCAACGTCTCGTCTTATTTTAATACTCATTGTTTTCTTTCTAAGCAGGTAAAAGTTCTTTTATTTCCCCGGCTTAAATAAATTAATTCGGAGAAGTTAAGAAGAATTTATGCTTTAGCCAAACTCTTAGGCCTTCGCTCGCTCCGCTCGCTGCGGCCAAACTCGTTTAAAAAAGAGATGAGTTATGGTTAGGGTCGCTCGCTACGCTCGCTCCCTTTGAAATGAGGCCTCCTCCAAGAGGCCATCTCTTAGGGCAGGCCAAGCATAGATAATTGTTATCATTTAACAGAATTTAGGATTCATTTAGTTGGCGGGCTCTAAAGGAATTGAACGACTGAACCTTAGTGAGCGTAGCGAACGGGTGAAGGAAGTGGGAGATTGAAAAGAAGGAGCGAAGCGACTGATATTTACCTTGATTCTCCTTTGCCAAGATTTGGCAGACGAGTAGCGGTGTTTTTCAACTAGTCACACTTTTCTCTTCCCTGTGGCTGTAAATAGTTGAATTCTTTAAGGAATCACAATTCCCCGGAATGCGTTGATAAAATCTGAGACCCAGTGTTTTATGGGGTTTTGTACGATTTGTACTAAAGGCTAATTATTTCGGTAGGTTTAGAGTCGACTAGGGTTGGGATTAGTTTATCGATAGCAAGTTTTGCTGTTTTGAGAGTGCAAGACTGGCCTGTTATTTCGGTGAAGGTATTACGAAGGGTTTTAATAGCAATCATTTTCTGATTCTTGAAGAGTGCTTTGCTTAGGGCGAGTTTAAGTGGTTTATCGTAGTTAGCGATTCTCATTACGAACAGAACCGAGGGCTCTGGTTTCTTACTTGCTACGGATCTAAGGTTGCTGATTTCGTCACGGCAATCGGCGATTATCTCTTCTGTCTTCTCTGCTTCTTCTTGAAGGACTTTTATTTCCTCCCGGCAAAAAAAGAAAGAATCCCCTGCAGCATATCCAGGGGATGGTGGATGCTATTTGTTTCCACTTTCGCCGCGCCAGATGACATTAATCTCCACCGGAGGCATTAATCTCCACCGGGTTCAATGATTAATCCAGGGCCGTCGACTCCACCCAACGCCTATCCAGGAGCGGCAATTGCTCAACTGGTATCGTAATCGTTAGGAATCAAGTTAGGTAGTTTAGACTCTTACCTAGGAGTCAGCATGATCAAAGCAATCGCTTCGATAAGCTGTGGTGGTTCTTAATCTCCGTAGTCCTCCTCGGAAGTGGGAACCTCTTCATCCCTTTGGGTGTTGGGCCGACGAAGCGGAGTGAAGTCCCAGACCACGATCTCCGTGATGTACTTCGTCTTCTTGTCCTGACCCTCGAAGGAACGGTGCTGGACACGGCCTGATGCCATGACTTCCTGCCCCTTATTGAGGAGACCTGCCTCGACGAGGCCTGCCGCTCGCTTTCCGAAGAGCACGCAGTTGTGTCCTTCCGTGTAGTTCCGCCCGCCAACCTGCTCGTTGGTGATGACTCGGAAGTTGGCGACGGGACCGCTCTGGGTCTCACGAAGCGTTGCATTGGAAGCGAGGTTACCGAGGATGGTGTGCCTATTCATGTCTTGTCTCTCTCTGGCTTGTAGAGCCCGTTTGTGGTTGTTCTTAGAAATTAAAAAGAATTTATTGGGTCTTGCAGCTGTTCTTTCATAATGTGTTCGATTGTTTCCTTTGCTCGCTTCAATCCGAGAGTAGCTCCTGTTTCTTCTCTAATTCCGTCTCGGAGAGCAAACATCGCTTTGATCTTCTTCCCTTCTCTGAGTGCTGAGTTAATAGCCGTTTGAACGAGTGGAAATCCGGCGATCAGACCTAGAACCAATTTGATTGGTAATTGTCTCAAGGTTGTTATTTCTTGCTGAGCTTTTATAACTGATTCCCGCGAGAAGTCCCTTTCTTCTTGAGCCGCGAGTACGTCCTTCTTGAAGTTTTCGATTTCTCGTTTGGCTGTGTGAAGCTCCCAAGCCGCATCTCTTTGTTGTTGGTGCAATCGAGCTGATGTTTCGTGAGCGTTCTCCAAGTCTTGCATTAGGGTTCCAACTTGAATATGAAGTTTGGCTATTTCTTTATCTGAATGAACCATGAAGCTTCTCCCTTGGTGCCTCCCCCGTGATTTGAACACGGAATCGCCGGTTTATAAGACCGGTGCATTAACCACTTATGCTAGAGAGGCGAAATACTTTATTTTTTAGGAAGCGGGGGATAAGGAGGAAGACCAATCTTTATTCTTTGTTGGTTAATTTCTTCCCAAGTTTCAGTTTGCTTCCTTAGATGACATTCTTTACAAAGATCATTAAGAACTTTTACTGGTTGTCCACACTTTCTACAAGTGAACATAAGGTGTCCAATTCTCTGGGCAAGGAATAGTTTCTAGAGACTCATAATCCCTTTCTGGAATAACTGAATATCCTATTCCTGCTGGGTCTATTCTCCGCCGCGAAAAACGAAAACCAGTTAGACCTCTCTGATAAACAGCACACTGATTTGTATTTCCCTCATAATGAGGGCGTGTCCAAAAGTGCCCTTTATCACCAATCGGTCTGTTCCTGCTTTTCACGACATTTCCTCCTAGACCTTTCTTTCTTCTTGTCCTTATGAACCCTATGACCATGCCGACCATCGTAATAGCCAGCAGCTACAGCTTCCTCTCTCCTGATCTGACGCTCAATGCGGAGGATCTTTTCTTTGGTTATTTTATCTCCCATGAAAGCATCCTCCTATGAATCCAAAAAAGAATCAAGCTCTGGGTACTCCTTCGAAGATACGATCCATCATCTGTTCGATCTCGCTCTTGACCTCCATCTCCGGAATCTCTTCGGGGTAGGCAACTGCTGCTTGAATCCAATCAAGCATAGTCTCGTTTGGCTCCGTGCCTTTCTTGGCGTTTTTCAAAAACCTCCCATAGGTCATGATGAGATCACGAGAAGCGTAGAAATCTGCCAAGTACGAGTTCAAGTACTTCTCGTAGAGCTTGCAGTTCAGCTCGTTCTTCTCTACGGCCACCTGAGCGCCCTGAGAAGTCCCCTCTGCGAATCCCTGAAGGAAAGCCTTTGCGAATTCGTTGCGAGACTCCTGAGCGGTCTGAGAGGCCTTCTCGGAGATGGTTTCTGCGAGTTTGATGACCTTGGGGGTCATGAAGCGGGAGTAGTTGATGCGGGCTTGGTTGAGTGTGGTTGCGAGTGTCATGAGCTAGTCTCCTATTTGACCTGTCCGAAATAGAAAAGAATTTCCAGTTCGAACTCTACAAGAGCAAACGTATCCTACTGAGTTACTAGGTGCTCCTACCTGTTGAACATCTTCGCACTGCCTTGAGATGTAATGATTCTCACAGGGCTTTGGTCGAAATTGTTCCAGGTAGAGATGAGCAACTAGAAAGATGGCGACGGTTATCAGCAATGCGTACCGCAACACCATCTTTAGGTCCTTCATTGGACCAAGCAGTATCCAACCAAGAGGACCATCCCGAAGATGAAGATGACCTCGACTATTTCTCCGATGAGCCCACGCATCAGGCGAAGATCCAAGCGATGAAGGCGATAAGGAACCAGATGACGTTGAAGCCGAAGTAGGCGATGAGCACGATCAGAAGGATGAAGATCGCAATCTCCTTGCGGAGCTTCCAGGCGGTTGTGCTGAGTCGAATCGCCTGTTCTTCTACATCTGTGGGGGTCGGAAACTCGAAGTTTTCTTCTTGCTGTGTGTTCTCGGTCATTTTCTTCCTCCTTGAGACACATAAACTAAGAGAAATTTAGAGTCCAAGGATATTCTTTCTGAATGCCAAGTGTTCCGATACGTTGCGAAGGTTGTAAACCGTAATCCCGTGGTCTTCCGCGGCCCTGATGAGATATCCGGTACCTCCAGAGTCTTCTCCATCTGGTGTCCAGCAAAGCACAAATTCCACAGGAGTATCCCCATTGAATCCAAGCATTTGCATCATGTTGCGGGCTAGTAGTCCCTGGACGTATGGCTTAAACTTTCTCCACGCTCTACCGGGTGGAAGGTAGTTCTGGATGAGTTCTTTGGCCCAATCTGCTGCGTCTTGGGACTTGAATATTTCTTTTTGCCCTTGAGCTGCGTCACACCCGATTTCGAATGCTGTATCAGCTCCCTTTGCTGCACCGGAACGGAGAATCATTCCCTTCTCTGCTAGAAGAGAGGCGTATTCCTGCATGAGACGGATAATTCGTTCTGGAGTTTCGCGAGAACCTACTCCAGCGTAACGAGCTTCATCTAGAACTTGAGAACCTTCATGGCCGTGATAAAGCCTTCTGGGAGGCACTTCTCCTCTTAGTTCGCAACGAAGGTCTTCCCAGAACTCGACGATCCATTCGAATCCTGCATCTTTCTCGAATCCGTTCTTGAAGACATAGTAGTGACGGAAAGGGAGGGATGATTCTTTAAGCTGCTTTGCAAAGCTAGTGTATCGATGGACCTTTTCTCTGATTGCCGAGAGAATCTTTTCTTCGAAGTTAGGGACTTCACAGCTTCCAAACTTTTCTCGAAGTTCTCGACCCAGTTGCTTCGCTTCGAATCCAACAGCTCTAGTAAGTCTCATCTTCTCAGCAGCGGAAGCGTCCACGCCAAGCCAGTACCAGTAAGCTTCAATTGAGGCAAACTCGATACCGTCGACAAAGATAGGCGCTCGTGCGAAGTTAGACATCCAGCGTCCCAACTCTGTCTTTCCTTTCGAGTAGATATTGATATGGTCTACTCCGTCGCCAGTTTTTGGTTCATAGGAATAGTCGTAAATATCCTCTGGGATAAGAACATTATTTGGAACGTGGGTGGGATAGGCAGAGGCGATTTCTTCTTTGGTATAGCCATTTAGACCACCACCGTTGATAGCACAGTAGATGATCTTGTCTTGGTTTTCGCAGGCCCAAGAAAAGAGTTCTTCGAGTTGCTCTCTAATCTCAGAGAGAGTTCTAGACCTTTTAGCTCCTGCTTTAGTTACAGTAGCAATAGCGTAAGACTCTCCGTTAAGACCAACTTGATGCCCTCGTCCAACTCCGAAGATAGCCCAATGGCCAATCCTATCAGCGTGACCAACAGGAGCTTTCATTGCCAGTTGGAATTTGTCGTCTGTTCTCCAAGTGTTACGAGCGTCGTTCCTCATTGCTAGGCCAGCAGACCCAGCACCGTGGAATCCAGACTCATTGCTACCAAAGACAAAAACCTCATTCTTATCGAGGGAAGTAATCATCCCTTCGAATGTCTTCGGCTTATTTCTTTTTGGAGGCGGGGGAGGACTTCCTTCCGGAATAACCGTAGCTGGAATCCCAAGTTCATCTGCTACTGCTTTGAATTCAGCAGCAAGGATAATCCTGTGACAGAAGTCTCCTGCTTTGCAATAACAAGCGAATACAATCCTATCGAACTTACGAAGTGTATTCTCCCAGCGTTGAGGATTTTCCTTTCTAGCCTGACGAATCTTCTTTTGGTACAAGGAAGTGTATTCTTCTTTCGAAACCTTTCCATCAAAGTACCCTCTGACCCAACTCCACTCCGGAGCCAGATCACGAGCGTTCTTCTTGGCAGACTTAACCGTAACGTCAAGGACGAGAACCTTTTCGCCACGGTACTCTTCTATACGAGAAATCTGGCAAGTAGTAATCTCTGTCATGCTTTTACCTCTTGCTAATTAAATGAAATGTTAAATGCAATCTGGTGTATGGCATAGAAAAAGGGTACGACTAGCAACCCAAGGGAAAGGAGGTAGAAACCCAAGGTTGTTAGCGTACCCACTCTCTAGATCGCCAATTCCAGAGAGTTCTGTGGAAATTAGTGACTTCTACGGGGATCGAACCCGTGACCTAGTAGAATGAGGACCAACTCATTTCAGTAGGCTGCGTGACCTTCTGTCGGCATCTCTGGATCGTCCCGAGGAATCGAACCTCTTAGCCTTCTATCCATGCTCTTGGCCAAGCACTTCAAGCTACCGGACGACTAGTACCATATCCGTTATCAACGCCTCACACGCAGAAGTCAAATCTTTTAACAGCCGGCGGAAAATACTCCCCAGCCTTCTTTACAATGGGGGCAGTTCACGAAGAACGTATCCCACTTCTCATCGAAGCGATAGACCAGTTCTCCGTGATATGGCATTTCACCCGTGAGTACGAACGTGATATCGCACTCATCACACGTTACAGTCGTTCCCACAAAGTCGTGGAAGCAACTATTCTTCAGGAGAATCTCTTCTGTCATATCGATCTCCACGAGTAAGAGGTTATGGAGCTTTATCTAGGGAATTGAACCCTAGCTAACAGGTCTTCGATTCATAGGGTATTGCAGTCACCCTAGATTTCACCTTGTTATGGAACAAGGTCTCTGCCATGACCCTTCCATCCATAAAGCCGCTTTCTACCCTTTCACGGTATAGAATTGTTTACCCGATACGATGCCTCGGAGCCGGGCTAAATCCAACGTTCCATGACATCACGTTTACTAAACGGCTAGGGGTTAACGGAAATAAGAGATAACAGTCGTTGTTGCAAACCTCGAAATTTTTACCTACTGTACATCTAGGTCGACTGTCGGGTGTTCGAGCTTACACACCCTTTCTCTACGATTAATAAACCTACGAGGGGGTATTGAATCCCATCTAGCTGGCCGGCCATTATAGGCTATGCTAAATCATTCTCTGCTCGTGGTGGCGTCTTTGATTCGGCTTTCGCACGGGAGCCTAACCTATTCTCCCAGTTCAGTTAGGTTTTAGGGATGGTTTGTTTTTTCGAGCCGCGTGACTAGTATTGCAGCTCCTGTTTATCCCTGAGGGCCTTATCCCTCTTATTAAGTTGATGTAAAAACTAAAAAGAATTTAATTTCTACCAAGCTTACATTGAAAAGAACCCTTTCCCGTATTCTAGAGCTGCTGCTTGGACTCTAACGTCCTGAGTGGTATGGAAACCACGTTCTTGAACCCATTCCAGCAGGCGAGGAAGATAACCACCATTCTTTGCGCAAGAGAGACAAAACTGAATGGTCTCTTCTGCGTCTTGGTTCGACAGGGTCAGAGCATACTCCTCTACCTGTTGTTGAAGGGAGCAGTACTTTGGTTGCGAAAGGGGCTCTCTCTCCTTGTTCTTTTTTTGGACTGCGGCAATACGATCCTGCTCAGTAGCATTAAATCCAAGACCGTTGTTACCAGACAGGCCATTCCAACTCATATTTTTCTCCGCAGCCAAACCCTTCCGAAAAGAAGGGGGTTTTAAAAATCACCCGAGGTCAGACAGTAAGACGGGTAACCCTTACTGCTTATCTGATACCTCTTAAGTCTTAGACTTATCCCCTGGCCCGATCTCAGGGAAGGAAAGAAACCCGGAACCTCATCGGCGAGAAGGCGACCCCTCCTATCGGTGCTTCCCGAGGTTCCAGGTTAACTACTTGCTGTATCGCTGCTTCAGTTCTTCGCTCGACATCTGAGCGAATTCTTCTGATTGGAAGGTGAGCCGTTGAGGCCTCTCGACCGACTTCTCCCGAAGGGAGGTCTTGGCCAAGCAGGAATCAACGAACTTCTCTGTGGACAACATCTTGAAGTGAACTCGATTCCCTCTCATCCTTACCTCCTACTTTTATATTCTACGAAGAATATCAGGGGTTTAGAAGTTTGCTAGGGGGTAATCTCTGGACCCTCCACTCTGCCTTTCTGCCGACTTGTGACGGCCTTAGGTGGCATTAAAGGGCAGGCAGTTTTAAGTCTTGCCTAGGACTAGAAAGGGCTACTGGTTGAAGATTTCAGCGAGCTTCACGGTCAGACGCGGCATCTGAACGATGGGTGATACCGGAGAGGTCATCCAATCGGAAATGTCTTCATCGGACATCTTCCAGCTGGTGACGGTGGGCTTGCAAAGGTTGCGACGAGCTTCATCGAAGAGACGACAGGTCTCCTCCATTGCCAACTCCATCGTAACCTTGGTGATGGCGGCGAACTCTGCGTCAGCACAGAATTCTCCTTGGGCAGCACCACGATCAAGGATGTCTTCCGAGTCAGACTCATCTGAGGGATTCTCGAAGATCTTGACTCCGAAAACCTTGAGATCCTTGGCGACCTTCTTTGTCAACCAGGGACGAAGCTTCTTGAGTTCCGCCTCGACGACCTTCTCCTCTTCGGAATTGGTGAAGTGAAGAGTCTCGACTGCCTCGCCACCCTTGACGAAACCCTTCAACTCACAGGCCTTCTGGGCTGCGCGATTACAAACCTCAGCGTAGCGCCTGAAGTCGATGCCGAAGGTGTTAGCTTTCTCGATACAACCTTTCTCGGCTCCGTTGCGTTGCTGCGCGTGGTAGCTCCACAAGCCTGCCCACTTGGTGATGCGGACGAGGTTGCGGATCGAATTGGCCTTCTCGACTTCCCAGAGGAGCTGAGAAACGAGACCGTCACGAATCTCTGCAACCTTGTTCAAGTGATCCCAGTTTACTGCGAAGTTGACCTTCTCCTCTGTGAGCGTTCCGTCTTCCTGAATCTCACCGGGCTTGGTCCAGGAGAGGCCGTGAGGGCGGGAGTACTGCTCTTCCCACCAGTCGCCATCCTGCTCTGAGGTCTCGAAGACGGGAGCCTGACCATCGTTGTCTTCATCGCTCTGCATGAAAGCGGGATCGATCTCGTCACCGTCTGCTTCACCACCACCGTACTCAACTCCGGAGAGAAGGGTACGAGTGAACCAGCGGGAGATAGTTCCGGAAACCTCGTCATTGAGGAGGGCGATCTCGAACTCCAAGAACTCCTTGGTGTCTTCGAGCTTGGTGGTATCTGATTTGTCGGTTGGATTGGCGAGTTCAGCCTCGACATCGGAAAGCCAGCGGATTGCGCCGTTGAGACGCTTATTCCAGAGGCGAGCACCGTCCATGGTGTTGATTGCTGTGGTGCTACGGGTGAGGGACTGGAGGTATTCCTCGTACTCGGCGTCGTCGATGCAGTTGTTGGCGTCGAAGTCATTGTTATTGATGGTGTTGTTGGTCATGAGAATGTCCTTTTGCTGAGAGTGGCGTACTCTCTGCTGTGTTGAGTGAATTGTCTGAGTCGCACCATCCAAATTTATTTGGTGCGGCGAAGATGATCCTCAACTCTAAGATGAGACTTTCTTAAATAAGGGCAAAGTCTCTAACAACCCTTCGATGTCCTAAGGAATCAAACCCTAGACTAGCTGTTTGTACGAGCTAGCTCCATCATCCAATTGCTGGGAGGAAACATCTAGTAAAGAACTAATGAAACATAAAAAGAATTTATAGGGTACGTATCTTATCCCACTGGAAACAAAGAGACCCAAATTGCTCCTTTGCTTAGCAGGTACAAGATTAATAGATACAAACTACAATCAAAACATACAGGACTGGCACGTTTTTACGTTAGACGGAAAACAAGTGCCGGAAACAACCTCAGCTCCGAGGGATGAAGTCCTCTCGGATTACAGTATTGCACTGGTTGCATCCGATGCAGTCCTGGAGAGGGTGGATTACACAGGCCGTTTCATCTGCTGTGAGTTCCTCTCTTTCCTCTTGGTGGGCGAGTTGCTCGTCGTAGTACGTCTCAAGTTCTTCCAATTGGTCACAGTAACATGACCAGCAGAGCGCCCCTTCAGAGGCTTGGGCGGAAAGGCAACGAGTACAGGTGGCGTTAGTGTTGGTGGTTGTCATGAGCTTTCTCTCTTTCTGCCGTTAGGCAATCAAGTCTCATCAGTAGGGCTGCATACCCTAGACTCCCAGAAGGGGAGTTTCGACTAGCTAGATCTTGGCGTAGAACGTGTTGCTGTCTGAGTGGTGGTAGACAGTGTAGATCGTTCCCTCGTCGAGGATGTTCCCCGAAGTCTCCGTAATCTCGACCCCAGAGAAGTTGGTGAATGTCGAGGTACGCATGTCAAGCAACCCCTCGAAGGAAAGAAGAAACTTTTCGGGAGACATGCCAGAGATGCGAAAGTCTGCGGTAAGGTTGGTTCCCATGTTGTCAGTGGTGTGATTACGCATCGAGTGCTCCTTTTTCTTTGGGCCGGCGAGACCCAATGTTATAAACCCAAGAGAGACTCCCAACAGCCTTTCTGCTGAGAGCCTCGATCGATCTACAACTGAGCGTTACGACAGATCAGTTTCCCAACCCGACGTTCTGCTCTGATTGAAGCCTTCTTGGCAAGCCGAATGTCTCTGGGATCGATCACGAGGTACTTTCTCTCCCACAAATCAATGTTGCAGGATGAGACTGTTCCTCGAATACGATCGATCTGCCTGGATTCCTGAGAAACTCCGTAAGTCTCTTCCCAGTAGCTCAGCTGTCCGCTTTCAATCTCCGTATACGCCTTGCACAATTCCGTGTAGAGACCTTCAAGCGTCTCATCTACGTCATCTGCATACATGTGGTCAATCTCACGAATGAGGTTATCCAACTCGAACAGAGACCGCTCATCACGGAAAACGAGGCTGGTGCGGAGGCAAGCGATGGCTGCGGTGAAGATATAGGTCATGTTCTCTCTCCTTGAGTGGATTATATCCACGGTGCCCTCAGGTGGCGTCCTAAGGGCGGTTAAACCGGGCTCCAGTACCCGAGTAACCCCTCCAAGTTCTAAGCCTTAGAGAGGTCAATCCGACACTGGAATGGGTAGTTTTACGTCATACCCAGGACGTTGGAGGTTAGTGCGATTCTGTTGCTGCGAGACAGAAGAGTCGGTTCTCTTCGTTCTCAAGCCATTCATCTACTGAAAGCTCAATCTCAGACTCTTCAACAAAGGTTTCCGGATCGAGGGGTTCCATGGACAGCGAAATCTCTTCAGCCGGCGGGGAGAGGAGTCCAAGGATGTCATCATCAGAGGCTTCTTCTCCCATGATAGCGATAAGTGCTGTCTGGGCGTCTTCGTACTCAACAACCGTCTCTGTAGCAAGACCGTCACGAGTAAGGCAACGAGAGACATAGGCATCATCGATCTCGAAGATCATTTGCATAGGACAATCATCATTGTTACAGCCATCATCAAACGCTGAGACATTGACATCAACCGAAAGGTCAGTGAGATAGGCGAACGTAGGGCAATCTGGATCAGAAAGATCAGAATACCCGTATCCAGTAAGGCCGAGCCCAAACGAGGCCATATCTCCGAGCAGAAGATCAAAGCTATTTAGGGCTGGCGAGGAAGGGACTTCTTCATGCCAAGCAATACAAGAAGGCTCAGCAAGTTCTACTTCTTCAGGATCAAAGTGACAGACCAAGGCTACCGAAGTGATGAAAGGAACGATCACGAACGTTACGAGAATAATAAGAGTTGTCATGAGTAGACTCCTTTTGTATCCGCTAATCATCAAGCGGAATTTGATGAGACCTCAAGTCTCAAAGATTAAAGTAACCAACAGTACAACTAAGCCAGTATCTGTATCAGATTGTCGGAGCGTAGCGACAGAGATCTGAGCAGATCTGGCGTCTCAAGGACCCTTACTCCTCAACCCAATCAGGCTTGGCGTAAACCATGACTGGGCAGAGAAGCGAAGGTCAAAACTTGCAAGGGAGCGTAGCGACCGGCAAGTTGCAGACCGCAGCGTCCTAGCGAGCGAACGTAGTGAGCGAGCGGACAGAGAGCTATACTGAGCAGACTAACTCTCTTCTTCTTGGCGGGCAGGAGGGTTCCGATGGAGCCTCTTACTGAGTTGCCCAAGGTAAGCAGTTTATAGACTTGCTTAGGGCGATCGAGATTAGGGTCTTGTTGGAAGGAGAAGGACGTACAACATTCGTCCATACTCATTCGCGTACTCGACAATAAGGTCTATAGTCCAGGGCTCTCCTGCCCACTCTGTGACCTCATCACACCAACCCATGGAACGAATGGTGTCGATGTTGGTAGTTACGTTCTCTGTGGTACAGGCGACATGGTTAGTCATGGTATCTCCTTTACTGGGTACGTGATTGTACCGGTCCTAGTAGGGCCAGTTTGAAGGCCTTACTCCCTACAGTCTGCTCTATGTAGGGCTACCAGGGTATATAAGCCTGCCTTCCCTATAGGTGCATACCTTACTGTGATTGGGGTGTGATACCCAGATCTATCCAGTAGAGGGCGCTACCTATGGGGGTACAGGTGTACAGCGAACTGATTAGTACGGTGTGTAGTAAGCGTGGGGGCGGTGGTGGACTCAACATGAGAGCATCCTATACAAGCTCATACATACGTACCCAATAGCTTAGCCTCATAAGAGGGGAGCATAGAGGTATACGCATACAGAGGAGCAAAGGGAGGACACCCAGACACTATGCTATCCCAACTCACAGGCCTTGCTACGTGCAGCAGGTAGTGGAGCTGGTAATAGTATGTGTCATGTACGCTTCGCAGGCATCAGACAAGTACACAATAGAACTAATCATCACGTAGTTCTTATGCTTAGCTTGTGGATGCACTCACTAGATGAATCCGATATCTAGTGGCGAGTATTATTGGTGTGGCTCTTATTCCAGCGCTCACACTCAGGTCCGTATTCCTGTAATCACTACAGTTCAAACAACTAGATGAGTTGCTCACAGCATTAGACCAAAGCTGTCGAAGTTAAAGACCAACAGATCATTCGTAAATGAACGATCCTAACCAGTTAAGGTTTACAACCAAATAATCCATATTAAGCCTCTAATGTCAGCAATTAGATAGTCACCAACGCGGTAGCTGATTGACCCCGTGGGCTCCGAACATCCACCTCGGATGATCACAAAAGAGTAAAAAAGAGATATACCCACCCAAATTTATTTTTCTAGTCAAATTTATTTTTTACTGGATTTTTTGGCTTCTCTAATCGCTATTTTATTTAATTGACTTTTTCTAATCTGGTATTATTTTTCTGATACTTTATTGTTTGGAGTAAAAAGGCATGAATGAATTTGGAAGATTGTTTGGGGTACTTGATGATTATTTTGCCGGCGGGGACTGTATGTCTTGTATTAGAGTAAGTGGATTAACTTCTACTTCTAAAGGTAACGGAACGGAAATAACAGTTGAGCTACCTGGGTTTTCTAAGAAGGATGTAAAAGTTGTGGTAGAAGGAGGCTTCCTTTCTCTAGAAGCTGACAACGGAACTCGCGAATGGAGAAAGACTTATTCTCTCGCTAAGGGATTTGATGCGAAGAATATCAAAGCGAAAATGAAAGACGGTATCTTTACTATTTTTGTACCTTATAAGAATTCTGAGGTCTTAGAGGTAGAAGTAGAATAAGAATCTGTGCTAACTTGTTCTATGTGGGAAGCTTTGTCTATAGTTGGTTGATCGTTACTCCCTTTCTTTTACTAGCAATATTTTATGGTATAAGTGAGCTGACTAAGTATTTAAGATCTTAGCAGGGAGAATTTATGCTATTTGATGTTGGTTATTATCATTTAGATAGGATAATGGATTATCCGAGTAAATCTTCCTGGGATAATTTTTCAAGAGCGTCACAATTTTTAAATTGTTTATATCGCGAGTCTGCTTCTCTTCCTGTTTCAGCAGAAAAGAGTGAATCAGATGGTATTATTCTTAAGTGGGCGGAAGGGACTGTCCTCTTTGAATACGAAATTAATTCTCAGGAAGGTGGCAATTGGACGAGGAAAGAAGAGAGAGCGATAGACTCTCTGACGTTGACCCTAATGAAGACGGAGTAGTTTGTATTTGCCCTTGTTGTAATAACACATTTATGAATATAGGAATGGAGCTTGATGATTCCTTAGATCAAGTAGTGGAATTAGAAGGTGGGACGGTTCACGCCTTAGAAACGTTAGAAGAACTAAGGCTTACTTTAAAATCATTTATGACGCCGCGGGTACTCGACGCTATCCTTGAGATGTTCAAGTTCTTAGAAGCGAAGCCAGATTATCCTACTATGTATGCTTGGTTTATGAGAAACTCTCAATTTGGTGGAGAATGTAGATACGCTCTATCTGCGGTAAAGAGTTTTAAAGAACAAAGGTTAGATAGAACTATTCATCTTTTAGAAAGATGTCTTAAAGAATTAAAGGAATTAAAGAATGACAATAACTGAAATAGACGCAACTTATCTTGGTAACCAGTTTTCTGAGATGACATTTTGGCAGAGGCTTAAATTCTTATTTACAGGAAAGACTCCAAAACGAACTAACTCTATTACTCCTCCGCCTGTTATGCCAGCAGATATCAATCCTGATTTCGTTACTAAGCCAGGTGATCCTGGAATAGTTACCGATCGTTCTTATACTACTTTTGCTGGATGTGATATCAAACTTTTCGAAGTTCGGGATATAGAAAGCGATGCAACTAGAGAAGAAATTTTAGAAACGAAGAAGACTGATAAGTGTAAAGCGATTGGAGAGGTTCAAGGAATTTCTTTTAATGTAGATCTTAGTTCACATCAAACCGATGGAAGTCTTCTTTGTATTCTTTTTAATGAATCGATTATAACTCGGTTTAAAAAATATAAGTCTTACCCAACTCATCTTATTTTAGAAGCATGCGATGAATATGGAAACAGATCTAATTGTATTATTCCTAATATTAAATTCGAAGATCTTTCATGGGGAATAAGTGTAGATGATCTTGTTTCCGAAGAACATCTGGTTTTTAGAGCAGACGAAGTAATGTATTGGGAAAAGTCATGAATAACGTCTACATTTGTTTCGGTCGCTGGAACGATTTGAAATCAAAGGTAATTCGCTGGATTACTAAGTCTGAGTGGAGTCATGTTTGGCTTGAATACAACTCTGATGAATGGGGTCATCGAATGGTTGTACACGCCGACGCTAAAGGAGTGATTGTCGAACCCGTAGAAAATTTTTGGGAGCGACGAAAAGAAGCGACTCATGTTCTCTCTTATAAGGTAAATATAGGTGACATAAAAACAGGGTTTAAAGATTCAGCAAGATATCTTGGAAAAGACTACGGATATTTCGCTCTGATTTGGAACGCACTTATGCTTATTCTTCTTAAACTCGGATTCAAAGAAAAATGGCTTAGTATAGCTAAGGATTTAAATCGTTACGTATGTTCTGAATTTGCAATTTTATTTCTAAAAAATGCAAGAGCAGAAGGGGCTAGTACTTTAGATGCGGAAGCTATTTGGCCTGGTAAGTTAGCTAGCTGGCTTAATCGTTCTTATTTACCAGGTAATGAGCCTGGGTATGTGAAGGTGATATATGAGAGGTGATCAAATTGTTAGATGGGCTCAGGATTTACTATTGGTAAATGACGAGCCTGTTGATCTCTGGAATTATCAAAGAAGAGCCTTAGCAGATTTCTCTCTAAGAAAACAACTCTGGTGGGGAAGAAGAACAGGTAAGACTTTTACCGCGGCAATAGAGACTCTCTTCTGGGCTTTTAATCCTGATGAATGGTCTGGAAATAATCTTAAGATTCTAGTCTTATGTCCGCAAAAGATGCACGTAGAATGCTTCTTTGATAGGTTGAGAACTTTTATTAGTGATAGTGGATTAGATTCTGCTGTTGAAAGAAATAAGAGAGGTTCTCCTCAAGTACTAGAAATTAAAATTCCCGGCAGAACTGAAATATGTAGGATTGTAGGTTTTGCTAATAGTAGACTCGCGGCTAGAGGACAAGACGCTGATCTAATTGTTTTGGATGAAGCTGATTATCAAGAAGACGGAGTTCTAGAGATTGCTCTTCCGATCTTATTTACTCATTCAAAAACCAGACTTCTTTCTGCTGGGACTCCTATAAGACCTAATTCTCGTACTATGGGTTCTTTTAGAAATAGTCCGGATTTTTCCAATCATCTAGTGATGTCTCAAGCGAGACCAGATTGGGATGAAATTGGTCCTCAGATAATGAAAGACGTTGGAGAGGATTCTGAATTCTGGAAAAGAAACATTTGCGCCTACCTTAATTGACTCACCTCCCGTTTAAAGGCTAGAATCCCTTAGGGATAGAACTAATTCCCTAGGAGCGACTATGGCCGAAGAAACTATTCATTTCGAACATATGAAAGTCCTCGTCGGAGGAATCCGTAATGATTCCGCGCCTACTACTTATGACGAAGAACCTTGCGTCTTAAGGATGAATAGCGATGGGGCTCTTGTTGTTTCTACTAGTGGAGGAAGTAGTAGTCTTGCTGTTTCTGGTCCAGATGCTCATGATGCCGCTATTACTGGGAATCCTGTTCTTGGTGGAGCAGAAGCTGCTGACTTTGACGGAGCCGCACTTCCTAATGCTGTAGATACAGATGGCGATGCTGTAAGAGTAAAAGCTTCTCTATCTGGTGTTCAATATACAATGCCTGTTAACGAAGATGGGTCAGCAACCCCTCTCGCACCAGAAGGTACCGCGGCTGGCGAAGGGCTTCAAATTAGTTTAGATGATGGTACTGATTCTGTTTTCGCTCAAGGTGATAAAGATGGTAACCTGAAAATGGTTGGTCCAGCTGCCGAAGATGCTGCTGCATCTGGTAACCCATTACTAGGCGGCGGAAGATACGACTCGTCACCGAGAGATTTGGATGACGGAGATATAGGAGCTATAGCACTTGATGCTGATGGTAATCAAATTGTTGTAGGAAATATATCTCATGATGCTGCTGATTTAGGGAATCCTGTAAAAATTGGCGCCAGAGCTAGAAGTTCTCTTTTTTCTACAGCTTTAACAGAGGATGATAGAACTGACATCGTAGCTGACCTTTATGGTCGGTTGATGACAGCGTCTTTTAATATTGTAGATCAAGCTGACAGCCAAAAGCGCGTCAATCCTGAGCACTCTCAAGTAGAAGGCTCTGTGCTAGTAGATGTGACTAATGGAGTCTCAACCAATGGGGCTGGCACAGTCTACGATTACTACTTCTCGCCTCGTGAGTTTGGCAAATTCACTCTCCGCTTGGATTTCGATGGTGGTACAAATGGCGGTGCCGATACCGGTATTACAGCCAATATCTATGCGGCATGGCAGGATGATGGTACGGCAAAAGAAGATGCTTCTATGCGTTACGAGGATCTGTCAACGACTCTCCTTGGTGGGGCTAGCTACGTGGTAGCCTGCGGAGCTACTGGTTCTCTTGTTGTCAATGATAATGGTGGCATATGTCAGAACGCTAAGTGGGTTCATCTCAAATTGACAGTCAGTGCTAATACTGGTACTGCTGATTGGGCTGTAGACAAGGGCCAACGCTACATCTAAACTGTGACGGCTGCAACTCACGGGGGTGGGTAAAGTGGGTATTATAAATACGGCTGACTACGTAGCTATGCAACGCGCCGTGGAAGTACACTCTGAGCCTTGTAATAGTGCTCTTCAGGTTTTACACAAAGATGGAGGTTTCGGCATCGCTCATGACGTACATGTCTACTATGCTCCTGGTATTGGGGGTGGTACTGTAGCCGCTCCAATTATCGAGTACACTGGAGCAGTACGTGTGATCAATCAATATGCTGATCTAACTTCGGTTACTGCTTTAGGTAATTGTACGGATGTGTATGCTTGTCTTTGGGATGGTGTTGACAGAGATTATCTAACTAACGGCAATCCTGGAGGAGCTGTTCTGACGAATTTTACAGTTGATTCACACTTCGCTAAGATGGAAGATGTTACCCAAGCTTACGTCGCTATAAATGCCGATCAAGCTCGGGCTTATGAGACTCCGCGTAAAGATGCAGGGTATCCGTTTACGATTTTGGCGAAGAGTGGGCAGACAAACCAGATTCGATTTTGGTTGACGACAACTGATGCTCTTATCGATTTCTGGATGCGAGTTTATTTTGATATAAGGTTGCTTCGTCCTGATTCTAGTTTCGTTTTCGTGTAGAGATTGAGGATCATACTTTGGAGTCAACATGGCAATAATCAACACACTAAATCATGTCACTGATATACTCTACCTAGATACGTTTTATGACGATCTTAGGCTTTCTGGCAATTGGCGTAAAAAAGGTTCGAATGAGCCTGCTGAGGTAACCTATAACGAAGCTAGGCTTTTTGCTTTTGACAATGGGGAAGAGCTAGGGTTTACCACCCAAATGCCTCACGGTTGGAAGATTGGCACGAACTTAGACTTTCATATTCACTGGACACCGGGAACTCGAGGCGTGACTGAGTCCGGAAAAACAGTTTACTGGAAGGCTGAGTTCCAGGTAGTTGGGATCGGCAGCAATTTCGGTTCCCCTACAATTTATACCTTGCATGATACTTGTGACGGTGTAGACGATAAGCATCAGTTAGTCGACGCTACTGCGTCGGTGGACATGAGCGCAATAACGTCATTATCTGCCGTGATCATCGGTCGTATTTACCGGGATGCCGGAGATAACTGGGTGGGAGTTGGCAACAACTGTCCTATACTTCTTGAAGCTGATTTTCACTACCAGATGGATACTCCAGGCAGTAGAGAGGAATACGTAAAATGACAATTTATACCGAACAGCAGATCGAGAATAACGTTTCGAGTCTTGCTGATGACACATGGGGTGGCGCTGGTGATGATCCTGCTTTGGTACAGGCTGGTATGCACCTTCAGAAAAACAGACCCGGTAGCAGAGAGGAATATACAGCATGAAGTTGGATGAAAAAGCTATAACGACACAGGTTAGCGCGATGCCGAAAGCCGCTTTTTCGGTTACTGAGAAATCGATAGGTGGCAGCGTAACCTACGCCATAAACGACAAGCTTGTTTCCAGGGCAATTGAGTATATCAAAGCCAACTGGAATAACGAGAAGAACATTGATTTGAAGGCGATGTCTAGGGCCTTGAAGTGTAACCCAGACAAAGCGGATTTCGATTTCACGGCAGACGACATTCCTCGGGGTGGGAAGCCAACGAAAGCTCAATGTGCCTCTCTGTTCGAGAAGTTCAAGACTCAGAAGGCTAAGCACTTCTCTGCGAAGGTTGAAGTGGATCTCATCGAAGAATCACCCGTAAAGATGGAGAAATAGAATGCAACTCACGGGAGCTGAGAGAGCCGCAGGTATAGTGTTCCGTGAGGATTTCCGGAACGCGGCTCTTTACCAGCGTAACGGCAGCCACTTAGGCAGCGGTTCGTCAATTGACGTCAATGGGCTAAGCTCTGGAACAGGTCTCGCTCAAAGCTCATTACCTATCCCGCTAGACGGCTCTGAATACTCTATGATGTTCAGGTTCACACCTACCTTTGCGTGGGACAATGGCGTGTCTAACATGTTGCTTGATTCAGAGGCAGCGGCCAGGTCACTCTACGTGTATAAGAGTTCATCTGGAGCCCTGTCTGTAAAGATCGGATCTCGCACGATGACATTCAACGGCGGCGCTGGTACATGGTCAGACTATTGGCTCCTCGGTGCTGAGAATGTTTTTGTTGCGAGTTTCTACTCTGGGGCAACCTCTTTCTGGTTGAACGGCTTCCAGTTTACAAGTACGGCGGGGTTTGTACCCTCGCAGCTTCGCACCCTAACGTACATGAGCAACTACATTCCCGCGGTGCCGGCCACTGGTTATATGCGGGAGATTATGCTCATCGACCACGCCATCAGTGCAGAAGATGAACCCGTGCTTAGAGAAGGCAGGCTTATCAGTGACATCC
>Ga0233415_10000183_pt1 | contig 31725 bp, 54 predicted proteins | sample Na_anoxic_12_MG_FD_188631 | JGI IMG/M metagenome (GOLD analysis project Ga0233415, IMG submission 188631) | Seawater microbial communities from Saanich Inlet, British Columbia, Canada - Na_anoxic_12_MG | ecosystem: Environmental > Aquatic > Marine > Inlet | place: Canada: British Columbia...
CCAGATGCAATGTTCAGATCAGCAATACAGGAAGAAATGAAAACAATTGATGACCTTAGAGAATTGGCAAGAGAAACAAAAGGTCTTGAACTCAGTGAAGTTCAGCAGATTGCCAATTGTAAATCCAAACTCGAAGATCTTGAACAAGAGTTAGAAATGGCTCTAGATCAAAATGATAAGGACCTTGGATCTGAACTCATCATGGCTATGGACGATGTTAGATCTGATATTGAAGTGAATGAAAATGAAAAAGCTCAATATGCTGAACAAGCCAAACAGGTTATTGATGCATTGGATGTCGCAACTAAGAATCTTGAAACCCTGAAGAAAGAACATAGGGAGGCACAACAGCTTGAGAAATCGCATGATGTTATGTCTAAAGTAAATTCTAGATTGAATGGAACTGGGACTGACAATACTTCAATTGCTCTTGAAAATGCCAGAAATCGATCAAATGCAATCAAGGCAGATCAGATGGCAATGGGTCAAACAAAGAAGGCTACACTTGAATCAAAGCGTGCAGCCCTTAGAGAAAAAGCTAAGATGAGTACAAGTATTAGCAAATTTGATGAGATGATGAAAAATAGACAGAAGTAATAAAAAAAAGTAAGAACAAATAATAAGAAATGGGTCTGAAAGTTTCAGTCGATTCTTTCAGATCCATTAACAAATAATAAATAGAAACATTTAATTTTTATTGGGGTGATTTTTTATTGATTATAAAAAACCAATTGTGGCCGAGGGCAAAATGGCTGAGCCGCTTGGTTGTGGCCCAAGTGTTAGACGGTTCAAATCCGTCCGGTCACCCCAATATTTAAGTTTGTTTGAAAGATATTTTGTTAAGGGTTATATATAATAAGCGCTTATTATATACAAACTATCGAGGGCGAATACGGTACATGAGGCGTTGAGAGCGGGTATGCGGGTCTGTGGATGTATACATGAAGCAGACAGAGTCACCTCAATATCTTTCAAACAATTAAATTTTTATTATAGGAGAATTTTTGAATGACAAATATGATGAATTCAGCACATAAGGCAACAACTGTAGTATCACGAAAAAATTATGATACAACTTTTGGAGTAAAACCTAGAATTAGAAAACGAGGAAATGAAATAGAAATCAATACATACATTGATACATTTGATGATATCCTACCATATATTAAAGAATGTTGGCCTATGGCTCAACAAGTATTTGGTGAATTGATTGAAATACATCTCGAAGTTCTTCATGATGAAGCCGATAGTGATCCAGATAATTTTGATCTAGTTGGATGGTTTCAATTTAAAGGAAGTGTTGATGAAGGTTTGAACCACATGGATACGTTTTGGTCATTGATACAAAATATAAATACACCAACACATTATAATTTTAATATTGAAATATATCAGTAGGAGATATTATGAGTTATCGTTGCTCAAACTGTGTATTATTCAGAAATTGTTCTGAGATATGTGATGAGATTTTCGATGAAGGAATAAACGAGAGTCAGGGAAATTTAATAACAAGGGGATATTGTCCAGATTGTGGAACAAAATTAAGTCCTCCAAATTTAGCAACTAATTCATGTTATTGTAATTCATGTAGACATGTGTTTATATTAAAATACAAATATGAAAGATCAAGATATTTAAAATCATATGTATCATCATTTTATGGTATGAATACTTTAATAAACCCTCATAGTGTTGTAAAAATAACAGCATAAATTAAAAACGGAATATAGCTCAGTGGATAAGAGCCAGAAGCTACGAACTTCTGTTGCGTGGGTTCGACTCCCACTATTCCGTCCAAGAGAATATAATATGATCAATGATAGATGGACTTCTTATGTAGATACATGGATAAGCAATCCACAAACGGGGATCGAGCTTGATTTTGAATTCAAGGAGTTATGTATGAATAAATTGATATTGGAAAAATCACCTTGCAATGAATGTATATTACAACAAATATGTCGTGATGCATGTGATGAGTTGATTGATGCTATGCTAAACTATAATAAAGAAAAGGATATTAAATGACAACTGAATTGAGATATCCAATATCTGGTAATTCATATACAAGAAAAAATGGTTCATCATATCATGCAATAGATCATCCAGGATCTGATCAAGATTGGGGAGAAATTACTCATACCTTCATATTAAATTCAGCTATTATATTATGCAAGGATAGAGTAAATGGAGATATAGTATGCAAAGATTGTTTGTTAAATCCAGTGTGTAAAAATCCCTGTAATAAATTAATGGATCTGTAGTTCAGTGGCTAGAGCATCCGGCTCATAACCGGCAAACGAAGGTTCGAATCCTTCCAGATCCACCAAATATAGAATTTAACGAAAGGAGATAATTTTGGGTTTTGTATGCAAAGAATGCATATTGCTTTCTAATTGTAGCGAATTATGTAATAAAGTTATAAGTTTAAATACAGAATTAAGTAAGCACTTATTATCAAAATATATATGTCCAGATTGTGGAAGTAAAATGTTATACATGTATAAATGTTCTAATTGTAACCATACTTTTATATTTAAATTTAGTGGTTCATGGGAAAGATATCGAGATAGACATTTAAAAGCTGAATGGACAATTGAAACGATACAAGATTTAAGATGTATCTATGGTATTGATTTAGAATCTGATCTAATCAAAGGTATAGAAGATGATATTAATTAAAAATCCTTGTAATCAATGTTTGATAAATATAAATTGTTCAACTATTTGTTTGGACAAAGCAAATCAAGAAAGACGAATGAAATTAATAACTGATCTACTTTTATATATATTTGTAGCACTTATATTTTGGATGGGTGTTATCTCAATGTGGTCATTTGTAGGTAATGTTATCAACGAATCATTAAACGATACAGGAGAAGTTATGGCATATGATAGTAGTAAAGATATAGTAAAATCAATATTTGTATTTGATGATGAAAATGAAAAAACAATAATTGCATCAATCTATTCATACAATGAAGGTGAGATGAAATTACAGTTGGGTAGACAATATGAAAAAAACGGAACTAAATATCCAAATGGAAAACTTGGTAGATTGACATTAGACGAAATTAAACAATTAAGATCTGTATTAGATAATGTCATTGAAGAAATTGAGAACATATAAATAATAACTTGTTCGGGTGTAGCTCAGTCGGCAGAGCAGTTGGCTGTTAACCAACGTGTCGTAGGTTCAAGTCCTACCATCCGAGCCAAATAAAGGAGTAATATGACAATAATATCGATACCTCCAAAACGTAAAGTATACAAATGTCATTCTTCGAAAGATAGGGAATGGAGAGAAATAACAGCTTCATGTCCACAAGAAGCAGCACAAAAGTATGCATGGAATTTAGATCTTTCAACAAAAGATATAGTATCTGTTTGGGGTGTTGGAAAATTTTCATTGTCTATTGAAAAAATATATAAAGCAACAATAATATGAGGTAATTTTAAATGGATAATATTCTGATTGTAGGAGATACTCATGGAGAATGGGCACCTCTCAACAAATTGATATCTTCTAAACATCCAGATATTATTTTACAAATAGGCGATTTTGGGTGGTGGCCTAAGTTTCACAATACATCATCTATTAATGATGGTGTAAATTACAAGAGGCGTTGGGATCAATATGGAATAAAAAATAATGGATGTAAGATTTATTGGTGTGATGGAAATCATGAAGATCATTGGGATCTAAAAAAACATGATCATCCTCATGAAGTCATGCCTGATGTATATTACATGCCTAGATGTTCTATTCTAGTATTACCCGATGGAAGAAGAGTATTATTTATGGGAGGAGCAAGTTCCATAGATAAGAGATATAGAACAATTGGTCATGATTGGTTTCCTGAAGAAGAGATTTCTCAAAGAGATATTATGAATTTGCCAAATGTTGATATTGATATTGTTATATCTCATACATGCCCTAATTCATTTTTAAAAGGATCTAAATTTTGTGAATTTAAAATAAAGGATAGTTCCAATGATGCATTAGAATATGTATTCGAAAAATATAATCCTTCCTTGTGGTATTTTGGTCATTTCCATTGTTATGAAAATGGATTTGATAAACATACAAATTGGACATGCCTCAATATACTTGGGTTTACTAATGGATGGTGTAAACTTAAAATATAGGGGTTGGAAGTATGTCTTATAAAATTATGTTACGACAACGATTATTTATATCATTAGGCTTTTCAATCATTGGAATATGGAGTGGTTTTAGATTTACAGATATAGTATTTGGATCGAAATGTATTATTGATATTATATATTATTTGATTGTCATGTCAGGATGTTTATACGTGTCATATAATATATCAAAATTGAAATAATAAAGGATCTTATTATGAGTAAAAGACCAATTAAAGATATTGTTAAAAAACAAGAATGGCAAAATACAAGAGAAAAACTTGTAGGACAATGGAAAGAAAAACCTGAATGGTGTTGTGGAGTTCTAAAAAAATATTTAGGGAACATAACAAAAAGTGATTATGATGACCTCAGAATAGTCATGAATTATCTAACAGGAACTGGATTTAGAATAGGTAAAATAAAACATCCATGTATTCAGACGTTGAGAATTAATATATCTATGGAATTAAAAAAACGCAAAGCATTAAAACGTGATTAAGGATCATTATGTCAAATAACATGTTATATAAGTTTAATTTATTTTTGGCTGAAATATTCAGACCATTACCAAAACCAAAATGGAATTCTAATTATGAAGTTGTTTCAGAAACAAATTCATATAGATTATTGGATTTTTCAAGAGATTATTCAAAGACTCCAACATTAATACTTCCACCACAAGCTGGTGGGCATTCAAATATTGCTGATTATGATCCTCCAAATGCTTCTCTAATACAAACATGTATTAATAATGATAGAGGTAATGTATTTTGTGTTGAATACAAACCAGCATCTTCAAACAATAATCAATCATGTATATGTGATTTAATTAGAGATACAAAGAGTATTGTAAATCAATTAGGGGGACGTGTTAGAATAATTGGTCTTTGTCAAGGTGTATGGCAATCAGTTATATATACATCATTGTATCCAGATACTGTTGAAGATATGATATTAACAGCAGGCCCTGTTGATTTTGCTGCTGATCCTGAAAATAAAATATATAAAGCAGCAATGAATACCAATGATGTATGGTATAAGATTATGCTATCTTTAAATGCAGGGAGATGGCCTGGAGATATGCAAAGTTTTGGATTTAAAATGTTAGATCCATTTACAAAAATATATAAATTTTACGAAACATTATTTTATAATGTTGATAATGAGGAATGGTTACAACGACATAGAACTTTTGTTAATTGGTTTGATGCTCGACAAGATTTAGGATCTTGGGCAGTAGATTCCGCTAAACGATTGTTTAGGGAAAATCAATTAGTCAAAGGTCAATTAATGATTGATGGAGACAAAGCTTTATTGGAAAATATCAATTGTCCAATCACTGTAATGTGGGCTGATAAAGATGATATAACTTCTCCTGAACAATTATTAAATATTAAAAATCATGTTAATGTATCAGTTAATGAAATAAGATTAAAAAATTGTGGACATATAGGAGCTTTTATATCTAAGAATGCTTTAGATAATTATTGGGCAAATGTATTATAAATATATTTAAAGGAGAATTGTGTATATATGCGAATGTGGAATGTAAATCCAAAATTTCTTTGTAGACAACATTTATTGGGAGAGCATTTAGAACAACATATGTTTACTGGTTCAATTAGAAAAGGTATATCAATGGATGGATATATTAATGGAGGACTTGTTGAAATAGAAAACATAAAACATAGACATGATGAACTTGTTGAAGAAATGAATAGTAGAGGTATGAATCATAAATCGCCTCTAATATATGATTTTGAGAATATGAAAGGTGGACATGTTGATGTGATTGAAAACATTAAAGAATTGTCTCGAAGATGTCCAGAATGTGAAAGGAGAATAAAACATTATGATCAACATAGCGATTGAGACTGCCTGTAAAGCACATATACATCAAGTAGATAAATCTGGAAAAGATTATATACTTCATCCGATTCATGTCATGATGGAAATGGATACAGAAGAAGAACAAGTTGTTGCAGTTTTACATGATGTAATTGAAGATAATAAAGACTATACTCCTGAAGTTTTAAGAGAGATCGGTATTGATGCTATTCTTGTTAGTTATCTTATGATGTTAACCAGAAGAGATAATGAAAAGTATTTCGATTATATTAATAGAATATGGAGATATAATGTAGATATTATTACAAAAGTTAAAATAGCAGATCTTAAACATAATATGGATGCAACAAGATTAGAAAAACTAACAAATACAGATCTTCAAAGGATAAAGAAATATAGAAAAGCATTAGCAATATTAGAGAAATAATAATGGGGATGTAGCTCAGTGGGAGAGCATCTGTTTTGCAAGCAGAGGGTCGCTGGTTCAAGTCCAGTCATCTCCACCATTTTTAATTTTATATAATTGGAAAATATAATGATTGATATAAATGATAAAAAGCGAATAATTCGAAATCATAAACTTTTGAAACCTCTTTATAAGTTTGATGGGAATCCTCAACAAGAATTAAATAAATTACTTTCAATTAAAGATGATTTTAGTGATGAATTAATATTCTATATAAAAGTTTTAAAAGAACAAATTGATGGAAAAATAACTTATGATGAAAGAGAATATAAAGTCGGAAGATATCATAATTATCCCGATTGTTGTATTGCTTTTTATATTTGTATGAAACGTTTTGGTATGTCTCCTGCATTGTTTGCTAAAATGTCTTATGGTATTACAAAAAAGGAAAACTATGTTTTATGTCCACGTTGTTTGATAACAAAATATCCTGAAGAGTATTTGCCGAATTGGGATGATATGTGGTTATAACAACAGAATGGAGTGAATATGCGATATATAAAGACCGTCAGACACAAAGGTTTTAAATGTTTATATTGTGGTTATGATGTTTCTACATTAAAACCACATGATGGAGTTGAAATTATTAATGGATATCCTATGCCATGTAGAATGAATGGAAAGAATTTAGTTGATAAAATTTCATCTATCTGGACAGAATCATACTATAATTAGATAGAAAAGATAATAAATAATACATCGGGGTGTAACTCAGTGGGAGAGTGCAACTTTTACACGGTTGAAGTCAAAGGTTCAAATCCTTTCACCCTGACCATACAATAATAATGGGGCTGTGGTCTAGTTGGTTAAGACATCAGGTTGTCGCCCTGAAGATCGAGGGTTCGATCCCCTCCAGTCTCGCCATTATAAATTACAGGAGAAACTAATGAATCCGTATATTAAAACATTTGAAACTAACAATGAACATACTGAATCTATGAAGAAAGTTTTAATAATTGCTGGTGTACATGGAAATGAATTAACACCAATAGTATGTTTACAAAATTTAATAAAACAATTAAATGGCCAAGGTATCGAATATATTCGAAATTTGTCTAAATTGACAATATGTGTGGGTGCCAATGTTGATGCAATTAGATCCAAACATCGTACATCAACACTTAACATCAATGGTGATTTAAATAGAGCATTTAATACATCACCTGATGTATATGAAAATTTGAATTATCTAATTGATCAACATGATATTATAATCGATGTTCACAGTTCACCAAACATAACAGAATGTGCCCTTATTAATATTGATGAACATTCTAAAGCTATAATTGAGTGGTGTAACGAATCAATTACTCCATACATTTGTAGATATTTTGATGGTGATACAATCAAACAATATTGTTTGAGTACAGGTAAATATGCAATTACGTTAGAATTAAATGGTATGGATGTTAATCGTAAATCTGCACAACATGGACAAAGTATACTGACCCAATTATTAATTTCGTTGCCTACTGAACCATTATATGCATCAGAATATAATGATATACCGCCTATAGTAAATATCATTGCACAAAGAAGTGGTATTATTAATTCATCATATGAACTTCCTAGAATAGTTAAGAAAGGAGAAATTCTTGGACATATAACAGCTTTAGATATGAGTATAAAATATATTATATCTCCAATTGCTGGAATTATAATGGGGTTTGAAAATAACATATTTGTTAATTGTGGTGAAGAGATTGGATTTATAAAAGTTGATACAATATAAATTAAAGGAGGAGTAAACATGGGAATATACGAAACATTGCGAAGAGATTGGAATATAGCAAAGAAAAGACAAGCATCAACAGCTACAACTTATTCATATATAATTTCAGAATTATCTAGAGATAAAAATAAAAAAGCTCATGAATTGACAGATGCAGAGATTTTAGCAATTATGAAAATTTTGAGGAATAAAGAAAAAGAGATGTTGAAAGAAATAGGAGAACATGAATCTAATTCAATGTTTCTTGCTGTATTGAATATATATCTTCCTCCTGAAATGACAAAACAAGAGATAAAAGAATATATTGAAAGAAGTATTGATCTTTCAGAATTTAAAAACAAGATGCAAGCTATGAAACCAATAATGGCACAAATTGGATATAGGGCTGATGGTAAGCTTGTTAAAGAAGTTATTATGGAAATTGATTGATTATGAAACAGGTATATAACTTTGATACTGGAGAATATAATGAAGATTATTTAAAAGTTATAAAAAAAGTTATGAATGAAATATCAAACAAACTTTGTATTAAATGTATATTGCATTCAAATTGTTCTAAAAAATGCAATCAATATATTAATTCTGTTCAAAATGAATCTGAAGGTCCATTAGGTCATCCAATTTTAATTGAATCTCCATTGGACCATATGAATCCTAACTTTTATACTGTTTATCATTATAGTTCACGATATCCTAATCCAATATTTTTATCTGAACCTCTTAAAATTGATTAATAATTCTTAGCCAATTTTTATTTTTTGAGTAACAAACAAATGTATAAATATCTTTTTGATTCAATAATAATATTTTTAATCTTTATTTTAGGAGGATAGTCATGAGATACTAGGGACGTGATCCACCATCTCATTATTGTTTAAACTATAATTTATATTTATAAACTATAATTAACAATAAGGAGAAACAAAATGATAAGAAAAATAAGAGAAATGAAGGAAGATCTTAAATCATTAGCAAATAAAATAAGGAATGGTAAATCAGCTAGAAAACCTAAAAATAGGAATGAATCTAACATATTTGATTATGATAGACTATATGGTTATAGATACGATTACCGTCACATGCATATAGCATATTGTTTAATGAAAGGTCGAAAGATGGAAGAAATTGAAAATCCATCTCCTTCAAATCTTCCCAATGATTTAACAATTGATAGATACATAAAGGAATATACATATGAAGAAGATGTATGTTCTTGTGCGTAAAGATCTTTCAAAAAGTCAACAAGCTGTACAAGGTGGACATGCAGTTGCTGAATACCTTCTGCATGTCCATGATCATTCGTGGTCAAATGGAACGCTTGTTTATTTAGCTATCAGAAATGAAAATGATTTAATGTTCTGGGAAGAAACATTAAAACATAATTCAATTGATTATGCTGTTTTTAGAGAGCCTGATATTGGTAATCAATTAACAGCAATCTCAGTTGTATCTGATGGTGATCTATTTAAGAAAGAACGATTGTTATAATTTGAATCGAGGGTGTATAGCTCAAATGGTGAGAGCAGTGAATTCTAACCTCATGTTGGTGGGGGTTCAAGTCCCTCTACACCCTCCATTATTAAGGTTTAAAATGCATAAAAAATTACAAGAAAACATAGATAATAATAAAGTTTGTTCAACTTGTTTAAATGGAACATGTTTGACATCAGATCCAGATGTAGAACTTTGTATGCCAGAAGGAACTATGGTTCCAAAATTAGCTCCAAAAATAAAAACATGTTTTCAGTATGAACCAGAATTAGATGAGCGGTATTAGCATAGTTGGTTAATGTAGGAGGCTTCCACCCTCTTGACAGGAGTTCGAATCTCCTATACCGCTCCATTGCCAACTTGGTGTAAGTGGTCTGCACGAGAGTGTGAAGAACTCATGGGTTCGGTTCGATTCCGAAAGTTGGCACCATTAAATAGTTGGAGGTATTTGATATGAGAAATATTGTTTCATCAATACTTAGTATTGCTTCATGTTTTATAATTTTATTTGGATGTGTAGTTACATCTACAACTTATAAAGAAACTACAATTGAAGGTAAATTCATAGAATCAAATATGTCAATACAAGATTTACAAAGATTGTTAGGAGATCCAGATAAAATTCGTAAACGTTCTTTTGAAGATGAATGGATATATAGATATGATGATACAATTTATTACATATCTATTGTTAATGATAAAGTTTTTGATATATTAGAAACACCAATATCAAACTAATAAAAAGGGTAAAGAAAAATGATATTTTATATAAATGATTTAACTACATTACAAACATTTTATATATTATTGATTATATTCGTGAGTTGTTTCATTTCAATAAAACTTAAAATGCCTTTTATTGCATGGATGATTGGTATAGGTACATCCGAATTTCTTATATATAAATTTTTTGGAGTGTAGGTTATGGAACCAATGAGACTCCAAATCTCTAGGAGGAGGTTCGATTCCTCCACGCTCTGCCATAAGAGGTAATAGTAAGAAATGTCACATAATTGTTCAACTTGTATGTTGATAGGAAATTGTTCTAATATATGTGATGATATATTTAACAATATAAATTCAAATGATCTTAAATATTTATCAGATGGTAAGTGTCCAGACTGTGGAGGACGATTATTAATATCAATGACATTTGATAATGCTGTATTATGTAAGAATTGTGATCATAAATTTAAACATATAGATGATTCATGGTTACGATTTATATATACTTATGATATGGGCGGTATTGACATGACATATACAGTCCCTACTAAATCAACAATATAACCTGAAGATCTTAATTTTATAATAGAATAATGGAAGATTGGCAGAACGGTATTGCAGCGGTCTTGAAAACCGTGGCCTTCGGGTCTGGGGGTTCGAATCCCTCATCTTCCGCCATAAAAATATAATGGAGGATATTGTATGGATTATAATATTATTAAAAAATTTATAGCAGTTTTAATTGGTATACAACTTATTTTATCTGGAGTGAATATTCTTGCACAAGGAAATCCATCATCAAAGTTTATTAAGATGGATACTGATGGAAATGGTCTTTTAAATAAAGATGAATATTTTGAAGAATTTTATATCAAAGATGTAAATGGAGATACATTTATCACTGTTGATGAATTAAAGAATTCTGGAATGATAACCAAGAATGATACTGATGGTGATGGAAAAATATCTGCTTTAGAATTCCTACAAATATTTATCAATAAGGATATTAATAAAGATAATTATTTATCAGTAGAAGAGATGACTGCAAAAAATGGATAAATATTTAATACCATCTATTATAGTTGAACATATATAAAGGAGATATATGGCTGTAGGTATAGAGAATCAAGTTCATTTTACATGTGATAATTGTGCTAATCCTTGGTCAATTCCAAATGCACCAATAGATGAATATAATGAATGGTATTGTCCTTGGTGTGGGACGATTAACTTAGTTCAAAAAAATATTCCATATACAGAATATACATTTCTATCCGATATGTATGAATCTCCAATGATGTTAAAATATTTAAGTGAAACAACAATATTAGAAAAAATAGAGTTTGATAAAAATTAAATGCCCGAGTAGGCGAATTGGTATAGTCAGCAGGTTTAGGCCCTGTGCCGAGAGGTGTGGGAGTTCGAGTCTCCCCTTGGGCACCATAATTATTAATAGAGGTTATATGTTGAAATTAGGAATTGTTTACAAAAATGGTGTTGTTATTAATCATAGATCTTTATTAAAAGTTATAATTAATCCGTTTTTAAGATATATTGGATTTTGTATTGGAACTTTATATTCAAATGATAAATTAAAACGTCCAGTTTTGACAACATGTCAAAGACAATACAAAAATCCTTTCGATTATAGTTATGATACAGATTATGATCGAATTGAAAAGAAACGAATGTTTATTTAAATGGAGGCTGTATGTCTAATACAATAAGTGATTCAATCCTAACCGTGCGGTTGGCGACCGTACCATTTAATTGGAGGAAATCATGGAAAAGAACAGACAAAGAGCAATTAGGAGATATCATTACGACAGGTTAAAGGAGAAAAGGAAATTTTATTATAAATATTATAATGAAGATCCTTGGTCAGAAGAAAAGAGAGGAACTTTAGTTTCAACATCAACTCCATGTTCATGTTGGATGTGTGGAAATCCTAGAAGGTATTTTAAAAGTGTTACCAGAAAGGAGAAAATTAATTACGAATATTATAGGCAAGAATGTGAACGATTTGGTATATCTTATACATTAAAACACAAATTTATAAGGAAATGCAAATGATAATTGGACTTGATTACGATGGAACATATACAAGAGATCCTGAACTATGGGATCAATTTATAGAAATGTTTCAGGCAAAAGGACATACTATTATTATTGCAACTATGAGACATGAAGGAGAATCAATAGATCATATCTTCAAAGATAAATGTGAAATCGTATATACTAGAAGGTTAGCAAAAAAAGTTTTTCTTGATAACAAAAATATAAAGCCAGATATATGGGTTGATGATAATCCAATGTGGATTTATACAGATGCTACTTAGGGTACGTGGTCCGAAAGGCTAGGCAGAAGGTTGCAACCCTTCGTATACCAGTTCGATTCTGGTCGTACCCTCCATAATTAATTTTTTAAGGAGAATAGATAAATGGCGAAGAAGAAAAAAAAGGAAAATAAAATAATTGAGATGCATCAACATATTGGACCAGATGGAAAGATTTTTGGTAAGGCTCATCCAAAGGAAGCTTATCATAAGAAATATTCAACATGGGAAGCTCATAACAATACAATTTATTTGGAGGATGTGGTCTAATGTGGGCATGGCCAATTAGGAATCCAAATAATAAATTCATAATGTTTGTTAAATCTTTTTTAAAACCAAAACCAGGAAAAATAATTAAATTAAAAAAAGAAAGTATTTTAATTGTAAAAATAGTTAAACAATTTGATATTATGAGTCAAAAGACAGTTGAAACTATTTATGGTATATCTATGCCAACAAATATGGATGATTATATTGAATTCTTAGATAAACAACACAATCATGCTATGGAAGTATATAAAGACGAATGCGGGTGATTTGGGTTCGACAGGGGTATAGAGGCTTTAAATTGCACTCCGTAGTTGATCGGATGGCTACGTTAAAAATCGATCAAACAGTAAACGCAGACGATTATTCATTTGCAATGGCGGCTTAGTCGCCCACTTTGATTCATTTGTGTCTCTTTCAATTTTCAAAGTGTCAGCTTAAAGAGATCGATTTAGGAAAGTTATCATACATTTTCTAAATTTAAATAAGTTGTATGGTAACAGCCATTTTCTGTCATTCAGAGGATTTGGGCATTAAATACTAAAGAATATGATGACTATGAGTGTAGACATTTTTTGATTAAGATTCTTGGACGGGGGTTCGACTCCCCCCACCTGCACCAACTATATAAGCCCACACCTAACGCCTCTTAACAATGCGCACCATATGGTATGGCACTAAAAATAAAGATTGATGATGTATATTGTATACATTATTGATCTTTATTTTTTTGTCATTATTTTTTGAGAACATACTATAAATCTTATAAAGATGATCAAATGACTATTAGAAATAAAATCATTTCTATGAATAAAAACAAACATATGCCCATGTAGCTCAGTCCGGTAGAGCAGGTGATTTGTAATCACTTTGTCGGGGGTTCGAATCCCTCCTTGGGCTCCATTTTTAGTTAATCTTAAATTGTAGGAGATATATGCAAACCTTATCATTTATTTAATAGAAGAGGTATTATCCTCTTTCGCAATAGGAGGAATTTATGCCTAATTCAGAAATATTAAAGATGAGACAACCTATTATTAAATTATGTATTGGATGTAATAAAATTGATAATAATTTTTGTCGTATGTTTATTCATCCAGCTAGAAAATGGAAACTAAATAAATGCCCATTAGCATCACATGTAAAAGATGTTCATGAGTAATTCAAAATAAGGAGAATAATCATGAAAGAAATGTTTTATGATCATAATGGTAAACTATCATCAATGAGAATTGTATGGACAATAGTAGTCTTGTTAATTGTTGCAACATGGTCTTATGTTTCAATAAAAGCAAATTCATTACAATCATTTTCAACAGGTGATGCATTATGGATGTCAACTATTTTTGGAGGAAAGGTTTTTCAATCTCATTTTGAAAAGAAACTCACAGACAAAATTGAAGAAAGCGATTAGTTCTCATATTTTTTTTCGTCATAATTTTTTATAGTGAGAACATAATAAAAAAATAAGGAGAATTGTGAATGTCAGATCATATAATAATTGCACCACACCCAGATGATGAAATCATTGGAACTTATGAAATATTAAAAAATAATAGATGTATAATTCTCTATACTGGAGATTTTGATAAGTCCAGAATAGACAAAGCAAAAACTTTAGGGGAACATGTTGATATCAAAGCTCAACTGTTCCTCAAAGATATCCCACCAATATTAAAATCCAATAATAATACGTTTTACTTTCCACACCCTATTCACGAAACACACCCATTACATCGTTCATATGGAATGTTTGGAGAGACAATGGCAAGAGATGGATACGATGTCATTTTCTATAGTACAGAAATGAATGTTCCATTTAAATATGAATGTAAAGATCCACAAGGCAAACGAGAATTGTTAGATGCTGTTTATGATGATCAAAAAGATTTGTGGTTGTATGATCATAAATATTTTCTTTTTTCAGCATATGATAAGTGGATATTCTAGGAGAAACTATGTCAAGACTAATTTGGGTTCCACAGTACCCGAGTGTTATGCGTTATCAAGAATGGTGGTATACTGAATTTCCAAAAGAATTTAGTAATTATTTTGATGATGTTATTGTATTAGGGGATGAATATCTCAAATCATTGGAGACTTCAAAATTTAAACAATCTACATCTGAAATGTTTGCTCCAGTTGAAGATGCAATTAATTTTGAATTACATCAGATACGAGAATATATGAACATTCCTATATATCCAGAAGATGTAGTATTTTTATCAGACTTGTCATTTCCAGGTCTTTTTTCAAACATCTTATATCATGAAAGACCTAATAGATGTTTTGCATTTTCTCATGCTGGACCTACAAATCATCTTGATTATTTTTCAGGTGATAGAATATCTAAACATTGGAATGAGCAGGCAATATCTCAAATATTTGATCTTATATTTGTAGGAAGTGAACATCAGAAAATTTTAATGGATATTAAAAATTCAGTTGTTGTGAGACTGCCTTATCCTGTACCAATAACTCCAATGAAAGTAGAAAAGCAATATGATGTTGTATCTGTATGTAGATTAAATGATCAAAAAATATGTTTATCTGATGAAGAAAAGATTGAAGATAAATATGGAATTATTAGAAAACAATTCGATACATGGGACGAATATTCTAAGTTTCTATCAGCATCAAAGATTTTAATAATATCCAGTTTAGCAGATACTTTTAATTATACTATTTTAGATGCAATTAAATGTGGATGTATACCAATAGCTCCAAATAGATTATGTTTTCCAGAGATTCTTCCAAAAGAATATTTGTATAATAATGGAGATGAAGCATTAAAATTAGTTGACCATATATTAGAAGGTAAACTAGAAGTTCCAAGATGTTTATGTGAAAAAGAAGTGTTTGAATTTTATAAAAATGTTACAGAATATATGAGGTAAATATGGCAGAAACAAGTCCATACAAAGTATTTTTTAATTGGTTATTTGATGGGAATATGGCAACTGAAATACCATCTAATCCAGATTTATTAAAATACAATAGTCCAATAACACATACTTTTTTATTGAAATTGTTTATAGAGATCCCTAAAGTAAATCGATATCTCAATGAACATTTAAACAACATCAATTTAAGATATATTGAAAAAAATGATCTTTTTATGTTTATGAAACAAATTGTTAAAGATTTCAAATTGAAAAGATATGATACTCATTTCTATCCAAGAGTTTATCAACATAAATTATTTAATGTATTAAGAAGAAAGTTCCCTCTATTGAAAGCATATGACATTGAGCTTCTAATTGATAAAATCAATGAATCAAACGATAATGATAAAATATTATCAAGTCTTGGAATAGATAAACCAAAAAAGAAAAAACTGAGTAAAAGAAATTTAAAACGAACACCAAAGATGACATTAGATGATTTTTATACAAAGCATTTTAAATGGACGGAGGTTAAATAAATGATTACAATGAAAAGCTCATGTGCTGATTGTTTATCATGTCCACTTTTTTCTTCACCAAGTTCTTTATTTGATACAAATTCAAAGAAGGATCTTTCAAAAGTTGATGTTGTATTTATATCAGAGGCACCAACAAAAAAAGATATAACAAAATCAAAACCACTTAAAGGAATTGAAAGTAAAGAATTTAGACAATATCATGCAAAGTACATTAAGAAAGATTTTAAATGGCTAACATCAAATGTTATTCTATGTGAGCCTGATGATTATGAAAATTATGATGAAATAATTGATAGATGTAAAACTAATGTATTTGAAATAATCAAACAATGTAAGCCTAAACTAATTGTTTTAATGGGCACAAATGCAATGAAAGGATTTTCTATTGCAGGAGGTGCTACAAATTTAAGAGGAAATTTCTTTGAATGGGAAGACTTTGATGTATTCGTAACTGTAAACCCAAGTCAAATAAAAACCCAACCAACGCTTAAAGAAAAATTTGAACAAGATATGATTACAATTGCTGAACATCTTGGGGCTTCAATTGATGATAAAAAAACTACTGAAATTAAAAAAGGATCAAAGGGAGTATTTAGATATAAAATTCCTGAAAAATATTATACTTCAGATTACAGATTAGTTGATGTTCAATACTTATCAAAAACATTTGAAACATTGTATATCTTTAGAGATAAAGACAATAAAAAAATATATCATAAAGAAAATGATGATTATGTTTGTTATCAATGTCCAAAAGGACTTGATGCTAAAAAAGTAATGTCATATGATGATTTGAATCAAGTAACAGTATCATATCAAGAGAAATCAAAATTAGATCCAAACATAACATATGAAGGTGATATGAAATTAACTTCAAAACATGCTATGGATTATTATCATTATAATCAGGAAGATGCAGAAACTTTATCAACCAATATATTGTTTATGGATATTGAGGTTGATACTGGAATTAACAACAGAACATTTCCTGAGCCTTCAAAAGCATTATTTCCAATTAATATGATAACATGTATTTATCAACAAGTTGGAGAAAGTAAAACAGTTTGTTATGTTGTTGATAATAAAACTGAACCGTTGAGATCAGATCATGAAGCAGAGATTCAATCATTTAATGATGAAAAATCTATGCTTCTAAAAATGATCAAAGATTGGCATGATTATGATGCAGATTTTTTAGCAGGATGGAATGCTATATCATTTGATATGCAGTATATTGGTAATCGTCTTCCTCAATTAAAGATAAACCCAACAAAGCTTTCTAAATTTGGAGAGTTCTATGTTGATGCATTTAGAGTATCATGTAAAATGCCAGGTACTGTTGTATTGGATCAGGATTGGCTTTACAAGAACTTTACATTCACTAAAATGGAAAACTATAAGTTGGGATTTATTGCTCAACATGAATTGGATGGATATACAAAGATTGATCTCCCTCTTCCTTTCAATGAAATGTATTGGAAGATGTTCAATTTAACAGTTGAATATAATATCCGAGATACAGTTCTTCTTGAAAGATTGGATGAAGAATTGAAGCATATTAATTTATTGAATGAAATTAGAATAATTTGTAATTCTAGTTTTGAAGGTGCTTCATCAAGTTTTGGACAGATTGATTGTTCTGTTATATCGTTTCTGAAAACTAATGGATTGGCATCTAAAAATGCAGATCCAAGTATTAAGAAAGAAAAATATACAGGAGCATATGTTCATCCACCAAAGCCAGGTATTTATGATGATTTAACTGACTTTGATTTTACATCTCTATATCCAAGTATTATTATGACTTATAATATTGGAATTAATTCATTTGTTATGAGGACTGTTAACCCTACAGATGGATATGATATTGTTTATAATAGAGAATCATTGCCAGATGCTATTGATGTAATTATTGATCCGACATTTAAAGCTGAAGAACAATCCATCAAAAAGGAAGATATATTTAAATTGATGGATGAGAAAAAATTAATATGTACTATAAATGGATGTTTTTATAAAAGTCATGAAGAAGAACAATCATTGTATAGTAGAATTCTTGAAAGCTTACTATCTTCTCGTAGAGCTTATAAAAAGAAAATGCTTGATGCTAAAGGTGACGGTGATACAAAATCAAAAATATTTTATAATACAAAGCAGTTAGTTTATAAGGTGTTAGCAAATTCATTATATGGTGTTGTTGCAAATAAATCTTTTAGATTTTATGATAATGCATGTGCAGGTGCTATTACTGGAGGAGGTCAAGAGGCAATAAAACATTCAATAGTTGAAGGTGAAGCTTTTATGGAATATCTTGATACTGGAAATGAAGTTAAATCAATCCCATTATCAAAACAAGAAATGTATGCAAACACATTGCCTAAACGAGATACTAAATATATTGTTACAGGGGACACTGATTCAATATTTTGCTGTTTTCAGAAATTTAATATAGAAAAAACAGTTGAAAATATAAAATCATTGTGTGATCAAATTCAAGATCATTTAAATGATGACATTATAGCAAAATCAGTTGAGTTGCATAATGTTGATTTGAAATATAATAAATTGGACTTGAAAAATGAACTTATCATTAGCAGAGGATTATTTTTAGCTAAGAAGCGTTATGCTATACATGTTATCAATAATGAAGGTAAAACTGTCGATGAAATGAATTATATGGGAATAGAAATAAAAAGATCTGATTATCCATCTGCATCTAAAGATTTTATGAAAGAATTATTAGATCTGATAATGAAAACAAAATCAGTATCTTTGTCTAAGTTATTTAAGTTCATTCAAAAAAGAGAAATGGTTTTCAGACAACTTATAAAACAAGGAGATAAAAGTATTGCAAGACCATGTTCATATGGTAAAGAAATAGATGAATATAAAAACATACCTCAAGGTGTTAGAGCAATGGAGGCATTCAATTCAATAGTTTATAATATCCATGCACCTGGTTCAAAAGGATACATGTATCGTGTTTCAGGATTTGATCCTTCAAAAGCACCAGATGATGTTAGAATGAATTATTCAAAATTTCTAAAAAATGGAAATAAATTAGAAGTTATTGCTATACCAGATGAAGAATCATCACTACCAGATTATTTCATTCCAGATATGAAAGCTAATCTAAAATTTAGCTTTGTTGATCGATATAATCTGATGTTAGCACCTCTAACAGAAGTTAAAAAAGACAGTGGAATGTTAAGGGTATAAAAAAATTTCAATGAGAACATACAATAAAACAGGAGGATAATAAGTGGATAAATCAAATATTTCATTAGTTGAAGGCATCATAACATTTCAGGGTGAAGGTCCAGACACAGGAAAAAGAATGCTTTTAACAAGATTCAAAAATTGTAACAAATCATGTAGTTGGTGTGATACAAAGGATAAGATTGCAAACTATGATACACAAGAATATACAATTGGACATCTTCAGAAATTAATGCAAGAACATAATGCAGGGTTGATGATAACAGGAGGTGAACCAACAATGGCGGGTGAACAATTACGTTCAACTACTTTGATGTTAACAAAGATGTTTTTTCCAATAGCAAATGTAGAAACAAATGGTTTTCATCTACGAGAATTGATGCAAATGGTAGATCCAATAACTACATCAAAGAACATTAAATATATTTATTCTCCCAAAATTTTTTCTAATATAGATTATGAAAATGAAATTAAAAATATAGAACTATTTTGTAAGAATCCAAGAGTCTATTATAAAGTAGTATATGATGAAGAAAATCCATATATGGAAAAACTATTTTCACTATTATGTAATAGTCAAGTATCTGATAGAGTATTTATTATGCCAAAAGGTATAACTCGTAAAGAATTGATATCTAATATACCTAATGTATTTAAGATATGTAGAACATACAAATTCAATTTTAGTTCACGAAGTCATATTGTATTTGATTTCGTCTAATATAAACCTTTAATATTTTTCAAGGAGAATTCAGAATGACAATAACAATCAACGCTCAAACAAAACATGTAATTGTAAAGGTAATTCCAAAGTCCAATACAACAGAAGGTGGTCTAGTTATTCCAGAGTCTGCCAGAGATCCAGAACCACAGGCAACATGTGAAGTTGTTTCAGTTGGAGTAGACTGTGCTGCAGATGTTAAAATAGGCGATCACATATGGTGTCATGAAAATGGTGGACAGGCCATAATGGTCGATAGAGCAATTTATAAGGTACTCAAGGATGATGAAATTTATGCAGTAATAAAGAGAGGATAATATAACAATGACAGAAAATAATGAACAACAGAAAATCAATATTGATGCAATTGAAAATGAAAGTTGCAAAGAATGCAAGTCTGAATTGTGGGATCAAGCACTTATTGTAAAGAAGGTATCTGCAATAATAAGTCCTACTGGTAAAGAAGAATTGACAACAATTCCTGTAATTGTTTGTAAGAAGTGTGATACTTTATATCATGGATATGATAAGAACTAAGGAGAATATATCAAATGATGAATGTGTTATACATAGAAGCTCGTGATTTACCCGATGCTTGGTTTCAATGTGTTTATAATGCTTTGGATCACGGTAGAGCTTTTGATATTGATAGAGGCTCATATGCTGGACATAAGAGGTTAGAATTTGATCACATCACAGTTCAAATCAAACATCCAGATACTGATCCAATTGTCCCTCAAATTCCTGAATTTTATGGAATACCAAATCCAGTAGCTGATGATTATCTTGATGATTATCTTCCATATTTAATGACAGGTGAATTGAAACCAGGTGAAAGTTATACATATGGTCAAAGAATATGTAGATATCCAATTTCAAAATCAATGATTCAACAACACAATACTGTTAATGATATCCTTATAACTGAACAAGAAATATGGAATGATAGATCTATTGTGATTAAGGGTGATGATGGTAATTATTTTTTAAATCAAATGGAATTGATGATATGGACATATAAGAATAAAGGCCATAGAAACAATCAAATGGTATTACAAGTAGCACATCCAACAGATATGCTACTACAAGATCCACCATGTTTAAGACAAATTGATACAAGAATTCAAGATGGAAAATTGCACTTCTTCCCTTATTTTAGATCTTGGGATCTGTGGAATGGTTTTCCAGCAAATTTAGCAGCAATTGAAATGATGAAGCAATATATGGCATCTTCAATTGGAGTAGAAAACGGTGAAATTATAGCATCAAGTAAAGGATTACATATATATGATTATGCATTTGATTTAGGAAAACTTCTTCGAATGAAAGATGATTATGATTTTTAATCGTATTTGATGAAATGGACAGTCTATTATGGGCTGTCCATTTTTTGTAATTAACCTTTTAAAGTAGGTATGTTATGGACCAATCAGATTTTGATATTTCAAAGGTAATAGATACATCTTATCCTTTATTGGAAAAGATGAGAGAACAAGCACCAGGAACGTATAAGCATAGTGTAGCTGTATCTAATATGTGTGAAACTATAGCAATTGAGTTAGATTTGGATAAAGAAGTTATGAAGTGTGTTGGTATGTTTCATGATATTGGAAAACTAATAGCCCCAACATATTTTTCAGAAAATCAATTAGATGATGAAAATCCACATGATAAGATCGACCCATACACATCTTTTTTAATATTAAGTAGACATGTTAGCGATAGTGTTAATATTTTATTCTCAGAGAAATTTCCAGGAAAAATAATTCAAATAATAAGTCAACATCATGGTGATACTATATTACAAGGGGCAGCAATGCGATCATCAAGAAAAGATTTAATTGATCGCTTTAGATATAAAACTAACAAACCACAATCAACAGAAGCAGCAATATTAATGATTGTTGATTCTGTAGAAGCAACAGCTAGAGCTACATATAATAACGATGAAAAAAATAATAATTTTAGTTCATCAGTTATAAATAAAACTATAAATAAATTAGTTGATGATGGACAACTTGATAATTTAAAAATTGGAATATTAAAAGTTATTAAAAGCGTTTTGAACAAAGAATTAGATAGTACATATCATAAAAGAGTTGTTTATGACACATTAGAAGAGGAACAAGATAAATCTGATGATGAATTCGGGACTGATACTTAAAGTAAGCAAAAAAAATTGTAATGGGAACATATAATAAAAAGGATATTAATGAATGGAAGATATACGCTCAGGATATATATTAGCTGGTTTTGAAACAATCACCGGTGTTATGGATCATTTTATTAAAAATACAAAAGGACGATATAATGATCATTTTACGAGAGAAGATCTTGCCAAAGTTTTAGGATCACTAGGATCAGGATATCTACATTCCTATGGAGAAAATTTTAGTAATAAGAAAAAGTATCATAAGTATAACAAACAAGAAGCTGATGTTTATAATCTAGCAAAAGACTATGGAATTTTTGATGACAATTCTACGTTGATTACAGATAGTGGTGGTTTTCAAATAGCTGTTGGTAGGCTTGATAGAAGGGAATCAAAACTGTTATTTCAAATGTATTATGAATTCCTTGAAGAATATCATCATCTAATAGACAAAGCATTTATTCTTGATGTACCACCAGGTGATAATTGTGAAGTATTGTCATGCTTCAATGATCTTTATGATTGGAATTATCGTTCATATACCAAAGCAGCAGATCTTCCAGATGAAATTAGAAAGAAAATGATATACATTCATCATTTCAGAACTCCACGTTTGTATGATATTTTTGAAGGTCTTCTGAGAGATAATGATTTTTATTCTAGGTTTGATAATTTTGGAACAGGTGGCATTGTTGCATCAATGTCAGGGGATAATCAAATTCCTTGTATTATATATACAATCCCTCTTGTTGCTATGTTAAATGAAACAATTAAACATAAGAAGAAACATTTAAATTTTCATATATTGGGTGGAGCTAACTTTAGAGATATATTATTTTATGAATTATTTACAATACATGTAAAAGCTATTCATGATATCGATTTAAATTTAACATATGATTCTGCTGGAATATATAAAGGTCTTATGCGTGGAAGATTTTTAAATGTTGTTCATGAAGATAAAGTTATCAAAATGGATCTTAGATCCCATACATTAGATCAAAGATTTTGTTATGGTATGACAAGAAGACAAAAATATCTTGAGACTATTAATAATATGGCTCGAAGGCATGGGTTAAAAGAATTAGAATCTGATAAAATATACAATGATGAAACTAATACATTTTATGAAGAAATTAGAGTCTATTCTATGTTGTACTGTCTTGATATTTATTCTGTTGTGCAGCAAAATATGAAAAAGATAGTTAAAGATATTTATCCTTTATATACTGATGGACATTTGCCCGAATTCAATGAACATATACATACAATAACACAAAATTTAAATAGTGGTAAAACTACAAGAAAACAAACTGCTAAAGCAAATAGTGTTATTAGATCACTTGATATGTTAACTACTTTGGATGAAGATTACTGTAAATATGTAGTTAAAAAATGTTTAGCAAAGGATGAATTTACAAATTTAGAAACAACAGGTAGAATTTTAACTGTATAAGGAGAAGTTGGATGCTTACAGAAGTTTTTTTAAACTCTTGTTTTACATTAGTTTTAAATGATTCAACACAACTTAAAAAAGATAAAGCTATATATCGAGATGTTCTTACAATTCTTGCATTTAGTGAAGATAAAAAATCTATTGAAATACCAGCAATTATTCAAACTAAATTTGAATGCCTCAAGAAAATTTGTGAGATGAGGCTTGAAGATAGAGATGTAAATAATATAATTGATAGTTTATCATTTAGTGATAAATATAAACCAATGATTGATTTTATGAATATGAAAGCATTTGAAGAAGTGAAGTTGGCTTCATTGCATGATCATATTAGACAAATTAGATTAAGAAAAAAAGCATATTCAATGTTTACAAATTATGATCATTTGCATGAATTCATTGAAACAATGCAAGGTGGAACATTTGATAGCATTGATGATCTAATGATTGATTATGAAAATATTATTAAAACATTATACACAACGATGCAGAAACAAAATAGAGGCATCGCAATTGAATCTTCTGCATCTCTTGATATAATGAAAGATGATTATACATCAGTTATAGAGTTGATCATGAAAAAATATTCAAAATCAAATGCAATATCAACTGGATATTCTATATTTGATGAAAAGGTATTTAATGGTGGGTTTGAACCATCAAGAATTTATATTTTTGGTGGTTCATCTGGTGCAGGAAAATCAACAATTATGAATAATTTTATTGTGAATTCTGCAACACGACCTACACATTATAACAATAGAGATGACGATACTACAAATGTTTATATTTATATAACTTTGGAAAATACTATTGAAGAAGCATTACTTAGAACTTATATGCCATTGTTTAATAAAACACTTCCTCAAGTATTAGCTGAAATATCAGATGGTGTTGATATAAAGAAAAGAATTGCTACTGAATTTGAAAAAACAAATAGCACAGTTGTTATGAAATATTTTCCAGCTCAAAGTATTTCATCCCTTGATATAATGGCAGTATTGGATGATGTAATTTCAGAATATGGAGAAGACTGTATAAAAGGATTGTATGTTGATTATTTAGATCTGTTACGAGCAGATACTAAATATGATATTTATCGTATGGAATTGGGGCATATTACATTGTCTCTTAAAACTCTTGCTGTTGAATATAATATTCCAGTTATAACAGCGACACAGCTAGGAAGAAGTGCATATAGAGTTCAAAATGCACATGAGTTGAATCTAGATCAAATTTCAGAATCAATTAAAAAGGTTGAACATGCTGATTTTGTTGGATTATTAACTCCAGATTCAACTGATGATAATATTGTTCATATCAAAGTTGGAAAAAATAGAGCAGGAAAATCAAATCTTGCAATGGATTTTAATGTTGATTTTTCAATATATAAATTTAAAAATGGTCATATTGTAAATAATGCTAAAAGACAAACAAATGTTAGTGAATCAAAATCACAATCACAAGACTATAATAAAGGGTGTAAACATATACCAGGTGGCAAAACCATTGATAGTAAGGAAATAGATAAGTATGGACCCCTTGACTTTGAAACATCTAAGCGCTCTAAAAAAAACCCACAATCTAAACTAAAAGTTAAGGGTATGAGTGATTTTTGAGAACCAGACTCATGATTTCTTTCTATATATTGGGAACAAAATAAAAAATAATGGATTTAAAATTACCTAGGAGGAAATTAATCATGTCAAACAAAAAAAGTTACATCGAGTTGTTAAAAGAGTCACAAGGTGCTGAGGCAGCAAAAGTTGCAGATAACGTAGAAGTTAAGGGTCCAATGACAGATCCTATTCTTGGTTTTGAAGGCGATGGAGAGATGCAAACTCACAAGGATGCAGCAGGCATTCTTGAAAGATATTATTACAATCAGGAAGATGATAAGATTGTTGTTGAAGCTGAAGACAATGAAATATCTGAAGTTCCTGGTGATAATGTTAAGAAAGAGACATCTGACATAAAGAAGGAAGTTGCTGAAGCTGCTGAAGAAGAGGAAACCGAGGAAGAGGAAGTTGCTGAAGCTGCTGAAGAAGGTCCTGAAGGTGAAGTAGCTGCTGGTACTAAAGATCAGTCTAAGAAAATTTCAGAGCAAGAAGAGGAAGAGGAAGAAAAGGAAGAGGAAGAAAAGGAAGAAGAGGAAGAGGAAGTTTCTGAACTAACTCAGATTGAAAATGCAGTAATTTCTAAACTGATTGGTGAGATGGAAGAAGAAGATGAAAAAGAAGATGATGATAAAAAAGAAGAGGAAGTAGAGGAAAATACAGATCCTAAAGCTTTTATGGATGGAGATCAGGATGATCTTGACGAAGCAGTTGCTGGAACTTTACCAGATGGTGAAGGTAAAGAGCAAAAAGAAACTGCTGAAACAAAGGGTGAAGGAACTGTAGCTGCTGGAGCAGGAGATGCTGACAAAGAAATATCTGAAGCTGCCGAGGAAGAAGATGAAGATACTGACGACCTTGAAGAAGCTTTTCAGATTTTTAAAGAAGAGATAGAAAAAGCTGATGATGAGGAAGGTTCTGAGGAAGCAATGGAAGAAGCCTTTGATCAGTTTCAAGATGAAGTAAAGAAAGAAGACATCAAAACTAAAGATGTTAGAATATAATTTATTCATTTTTTAAATAACTACAAATAGGGAACTTCAATAGAGTGAAGTTCCCTATTTTTTGTGGAGGTTAATTATGAAAAGATATGTAGTCACAGTAAAAACACCAAATAGAATTTTAATGCTTAAAGGAAAACCTGCAAGAAGTCCATTAACATATTTAGCAAGAAAAGATGAACTTCAAGGATTAGAAACTAAATTTAGAGCGGATCAAATTGAATATACGATTGAAGATTACGTTCCTCCTGCCCCAAAATCTACCAAAATAGATGTTGTTGTTGAAGAAATAGAAACTCCATCTATTGATAAAGATTCAACTCTTGGTCAATTTATGGATGATGATAATGATGACTTTTAAATAATGGTGAACTTATGAAATATATAGAATTGCATCTAAAAGAATCAAAAAATCCAATCATTGCCACTGACAATGATGATACAGACATAACTTTATATGAACAAAATCTTTCTGTTCTGTTTTCCAATGATACGATAACATCTGTACAATTCACTTCAGGATCTATACTTATTCGACCTTCTGAATTAAATGCAATTGTTGTTAAAGAAGTAGATAAAACACAATTGATAAATAAAAATGTTTCTTCTGAAATTCGAGAACAAAATAATAAAGAAGAATCTGAAGATATAGTTATTGACGATGATGAAGATATTATAACGGATGGTGACTAACATGAATATAATTATGAATTATGTAATGTTAATTTTTTTAATTTCTATTTTTATAGGATTGAAAATATACCGTCAAAGAAAAAATCACTCCCATATTATGAATCTTGAAAACTATGTTGTTTCTTTAGATTTTTTTTTAGTTAAAGCTTACGATATAGTTTATAAAGATAAAATTCTAACTTATTCATTGGAAGGATATAAAGTAGATGATATTGACTTTGCGGTCATATCAAAAGAATTTTCTGTATTAGTCATAAAATTTATGGGGCCTAATATGTATAATGAATATTCTGATTTTTTCGGTTCAGAAGACTCATTTTTTTTATACCTATCAGAATATTTTAATACTCGTTATGAAGATGATGAAATTAGAAAAGCAACAATGGATAACATTACTAATAACGAGGATATATAATAATAGAGGTTAATATGGCAAAAATACAAAATGCTTTTAATACATTAAAGAAAACCATAACTGGTGATAAGAATGATGCGATTGATAAAAAAATTGATAAATCAATTAAAGACATCGAAGCATTCAAAACACAAAGTGGTAGAGCAGGATATATAGATTTAGTTAAAACAGTTGTATCCAAAGCTACATCTTCAATGGATTCAGGAATGGGTGGATTAACACAACAGCAAACTAATCCAGCCATGATGGGACAAGCTAATAGAATGGCTAGATATAATACATATGAATCTATTATTAGTATGATCAATTATGCACATAGAGCTTTATCAGTATTAACTGATAATATTTTGTCTCCAGATGACATAACAAAAATATGTTTAGAAGTACAGGCCATAAAAGAACTTAAAGATGAAGTTGAATCTTCAGCTAAAATAGGAACAGTCAAAGAAGTAATAAAAAATATTAAAATTGAAGATCATTTAAATCTTTTAGTTTTTAATACATTAAAGTTTGGGGATTATTTTTGTGAAATAGCTGATGCAAAAAATGCTTTGTCTTCAGCAGCATATTTAGCAGAAAGTGAAGAAAGAAAACAATTCATCACAGAAATTAATCATACTGTAGAAAAAACAAAAGATCATGACGAAATGTCAATTAAAATAAATATGGATTTTTCTTTATTGGAATCAACAGACCCACCTAAATCTAAAAATATTAGTTTGGTGTTTCATGAACCTTCACAAGTAATAAAATTACAAAGTGAAATGTTTCCAATTTGTTTTGGATATATTGTATTTCCTAAAGCAGCTACAAATCCACAATCAGCAATGAACGATCAAGTTGTGAACGATCTTTGCTCCAAAATATTAAATTCATTATCTAACAAAATTCCAAATATGGAAGAATTTCAAAAAGATGATGATCTTAAAGATATTGTACGATCATTAGTAAAATCAAATGATCCAACAAAAATAATGCAAATTAGATTTATTCCATCTGATAGAATGCAACATTTTCAAAAACCATCTACAAAATATTTTCCTTATGGAGAATCAGTGATAGACAATTGTCAATTTACTGCTAAACTTTTAATAGCATTAGAAACCGCTCTTGCAGTTCATAGATTGGCTAGATCAACAGAAAAACGTAAAATCGCAGTTGAGGTTGGTTTACCAAGAGATGCTAAAAAAATGGTTGAAGAAATTAAAAGCCAATTTAGAAAAAGAAAAGTTACATTGGATGAATTTGGAAGTGTTGATGCTATACCTAGTATGATATCAACATTTGAAGATATTTATATCCCACAAAAAGATGGTAAAGCATTTGTTGATGTAAGTACATTTTCAGAAGGTAATGTTGATATAAGAGGAAAAGTTGATGAGCTAAAATTCTTGCGAGATGAAATTGTAGCAAGTTTGGGAGTTCCTGCAAGTTTCCTTAATATAGAAGAAAATTTGAGTAATAAAAATACTTTAACAGAAGAAAACATATTATTCGCTAGAACAATTGTTAATCATCAAAAGTATCTAACATCTCAAATACAAAATTTGTTGGGCAAGGTTTTTTCAATTATAAATCCTGAAGATGCCCTTACAATGTTGGAAAATATAAATGTAAATTTCCCTACTCCAAAATCTTTGCAATATGAAAGAGAAGCAAGGTATCTATCAGAGTTAGCAAATATGATAGAAACATTAGAAAGAATTGGAATTCCAAAAGAATATTCTAGACGTAAGTATATTACTAGTATTGATTGGAAAGAAATGGAACAATACGAAACTCATGGAAAGATTGATGCTTCTATGGGTACTGGTGATGAAGAAGATGAAGGTGGTTTTGGTGGTGGTGGTGGATTCTAGGAGATGAAACTATGAGTGATAAAAAAATAACAATAGCGTCAATAACATCATGGCGTGAATTCCTTGGTGCTGATGGAGCAATAGGAGCTACAAGAGTTACTAATCCAGATGTTTATATAACTCATAAACAATCAACTCGTGGATTATACGAAGCTGACGATCCAGATGAAGAAACTCCAATAGAAGATGAAATCGAAGAAGAAACAAATCCTCTTGAGCCTGAAGGTGAAGAAGAAATACCAGAAGAAAATGTAGATGCAGAAGAAAATGTAGATGCAGAAGCTGGAGATGAAGATACAACTGTTGGTGATGAAATGGATATGGGGTCTATGGACATTGGTGGAGAAACTGATGAAAATAAACCAAAATCTGCTGAAGAAGTTGGAAGAGTTTATCAATTGAAAAATATACATTCAAGATTAACATCTCTTGAAGCTTATTTATCTAGTAGTTTTGAAGAAGAATTGATTGAAGTTAAATCATACGTTATTGAATCTATTCAATTGTTTAATGCTTTGATTTCTAACATTAAATTATATCAAGATAAAATAGATACTATAATAAAACAATATTATAAATTCTTAGAAGTAGTTTATAAAATGTTAGCAGACTTCTATTCTAAGAACAAGACCAAGACCAAGGAGGAAAAATAATGCCACATTTTATAGCCGAAGGAGCAATATTCCAAGAAGCAGAAGTTATACAAAAAAGACCTGATAAAGCTATTTTTCGTATGACTCTTCAAACTTGCGATGAAATAAATAAAAATCGTAGAATGTATCCTCAACAAGCCATGACAAATGCAATGGGAGATTGTAAAGAACGTATGTCAAGAAAAGCATTTTATGGTGAGATGGATCATCCTATACCAAAGGGAAATCAAAACTTTGATAGTGTTCGTCAAACAATGGTATCTCTTAAAGAAGTATCTCATTATATAAGAGATTTTGAATTTAGAGGAAATATCTTAGTTGGTGAATGTGAAACTGCATCTACTCCAAATGGAGATATATTATTTGGATTGATTAAAGATCAATCTGGTGTCGGCATGTCAATGAGAGGAATGGCTGAACTTGAAAGAAAGTCTGATTATAATTTAGTTAAAGATCCTCTAATGATTGTATCTTATGATTCTGTATCATTACCAAGTCATCAAGCTGCTGTAGTTGATTTTACAGAAATGCAATTTGAATCTCAGATGATAACAGAAAGCGCTCAGTCAGGCATTATATGTTATGGTGATAAGTGCTTTATGCCAAATTATTTTGATAAATTAGTAGAAACTAAAATGATTCAATTTTTTGAAAAATGGGTATAATATGCAAATAACAAAATCGAATCCTTCAATAATTAGCGAAAAGAAACCAGATGAATATTTATCTAAACTATCTGATATAATATTTTCAATATGTAAAACAGATCCACATTTTAAAAAGTATAAGAAACATAATGATATTATTGAATCAGAAAGTAAAACGATTCAGTCTAAAATAATCAAACAAGATGAAATGTTAGAGCAATCAAAAACAATGATAGATGATATTAATGCAAAGATTGAAATGATATCATCTGAAAATTTTCAAACAAGGGCTCAAATATTAGAAGATCTAGGAAGTGAAATATGAAAATAATAACGACTGATATACCTAATGTAACTAAAACTAATATTGATCAAACAAAGGTTGAATTAGCAAATGAAATTATATCTAGAGTTCAACCTTTGTTTGAAGAACTTATTTCTGATCAAGGATCTGAAACTGAATCAGACAAAACATTATTACAACAAAAAAGAAAACAAGTTTTAGACCGAAAAAATGAATTAACAACAATATTTGATAAATATAAAAAAGAAAAAAGAATTACAATTCTTTTAAATAAAATTAAAAAATTAGTTGATTCAGGTTTAGTATATGATGCTCATTTAAAAAATGAAGTTGTTGTATTTTTAAAAATGGTTGATAAAGCTTCTCTTGAAAGTATCAATAGATTCATTAATCAAATAGATACTTATATTAAAAAAAGATTTTAACAAAAAAAAATCCCTAACAATTAAGTTAGGGATTTTTTTTCGTCTATTAATCATCTCCTCTCGATATACTCTTTAAGAATAGTTCCATCAGCTAGTGATACTCGAATTCTATCCACTAACGGATA
>Ga0233415_10000184_pt1 | contig 31657 bp, 27 predicted proteins | sample Na_anoxic_12_MG_FD_188631 | JGI IMG/M metagenome (GOLD analysis project Ga0233415, IMG submission 188631) | Seawater microbial communities from Saanich Inlet, British Columbia, Canada - Na_anoxic_12_MG | ecosystem: Environmental > Aquatic > Marine > Inlet | place: Canada: British Columbia...
AATTTAAAACTATATTTGATGGTTTAATGTCAAAACAAGTTATATTTAATTTAGTTAATTTTGTTATTAAATCTAATATTTGATTACGCATTTCATTAATCATTACACAATCTGGTGAGAAGTATTCCGAATACATAGAGTCTTTCTGGTTACATAATGCATATTTATGCGATTCAAGTAATTCCTCGACTGTTCCATCTGAATTTTTTTTATTTTTAATAAATTTTTTTTTGTTTTTATCGATCTTGCCATCTCTTCTAAATTTAATAGTATAATTTAAAAATTTAGATAAATCAGTATCATATTTTTCCATTATTATTACCAACCATTTTTTATTTAAGTTTCTGCTTTTTTCGTTTTTTTCACCACCTAACCAATTTGTTTTTTTTTCTTCAATTATTAAAATTGAATATACCTTAGGATGAACATTTTTTTTAGATAATAATATTATATTTTTTACAGATTTTTGCAATTTATCATATAATAAAGGATTTTCATAATTAGTATCTTCATTTGTATAAATAACTTCCCTTTCACCATCTATATCAACTTTCAATTCTTTAATTCTTACAGCAACAGATTTTGGTTTTTTACATTTTTTTGTTGAAAGCATTGAACTATAAACTTCATTAAAAGTACCGTGACCAATTTTATTTTCAGGATTATCAATTAAATTCATAATATCATCTTTTAATAGATCTATTTTAATGTCTTTCTTTTTTGCATAGATTACAGGGATTTGTAAAAAATCTTCATGTCCTGATTTGGATACTAAATTATATTCGTTTATATTATTACAATTTATTCGATTATCATTTTTTATAGGTTGATTGGGTTTCATTTTATATAATATAATAAAATAAAATATATTATATTTCAAATAAAATAAAATTAAAATTATATTATTAACCACTTGTATATTCATCACGAGATTCAGATTATTTTATTTTTTATAATTTAAATTTATAATTTATTTATTAACTTTGAAATAAATGTGACAATATAAAATAAAATTCCACCCCATACCATATCTGTTATTGCAGCAAATAAATCATAATTTTTAAAAATAGCATAATTTGTAAAATCAAAAATACCATAAATACAAAATCCTAATAAAAATGCATCATTGGGTGATTTATTTTCTAAAATAATAAATTTATAAATAACAACCATCAACAATAAATAAGATACAACTGCTCCATAAAAATTAAGTTGCATCGGAGATTTTTGAATATTTTTTACTGTTTTTCCAAATATATTTTTTCCAATATAGTTTAAATAAATACTATCAACTGCTAATAATGTTAATGAAGGAACAATAAAATCCATATATACTATTTTGATATATTTATTTTATAGTAATTTTATATAATGAACTCACTAAATAATAATAATAATAATGTGGATGATGAAATATCAATTGATTTAAAATCTAATAGTCCTCTTGTTGGTTTTAATGTTAGTTCACCTAATGAAAATAGTAAACCTGAAAATTTTAACATGAAATCAATTGCAGAATGGGGGTATGGAAGAATTGCATTAATAATTATAATATTATTATTTTTAGGAGTAAATGTATTTACACATTTAGGTGATTTACTACAAAATTTAAAAGATTTTTTTACACCCATTTTAGCTAAAATTTTAGGAACATTAGGTTATACATTAACTGAATCTACAAAAGATGTTACTGAATTAGCAGCAGAAGGGGCTAAATTAGGAATAGATGTTGCAGCAGGAACAGTTGAAAGTGGAGTAAATGTTCTACAACAACAATTAGATTTGAAAAAAGTTAATAATAATGAAGAAATAATATCCGAAGAAGAAATTGTTGAAATTAAAAATAAAAATAAAAAATCAAATGGTAGTCACTCAACAGAAGTAGGTACTATTTCTTCGTCAATAAATAAAGCATTAGCAGATGCAAATGAACAAAATGTTCCTGAGCCAGATGAAAGTGATAGTTTAACACAACAATCTGGATCTGGAAAATCTGGATATTGTTATATTGGACAAGATAAAGGAATAAGAAGTTGTATAAATGTAGGTGAAGACAATTATTGTATGTCAGGAGATATTTTCCCCTCTATGGATGTTTGCGTTAATCCATCTTTGAGAGAATAAAATGTAAACTATAAATAATTATTATACCTCAATATATGTAATAATTATTATGACCTAAAATTATTTATTAGCCCATGTTCCTGCTCTTCTTGGTTGTCGCATTTCTCCTATATTGGCACCTTTTTGTGGCCATTTTCCACCTCCTGCCAGATAATTCCTTTGAATTTTATAATTTGTAAGTGGTACATTTGGAAAATTAGTAATTGTTCTAAGAGGACCTGGTGTATCATTTTGACTTGTTAAACCACTTATTTTTGTTGCTCCTGGACACAATAATACATTTCCATTTCTTTTTAATTTTACTGTATTTGGATCAGAATAAACATCACTTTGAGTGGCATAAGTAATACCCCGCGGTTTTCCAATTCCTCGCGCTAATCTTGAATATCTCTCTTTTGCAGTAAAATTAGCAGAATTTTTTTTATATTGAAATATTACTGCTTTTCTTTTTTCACTTAAATCTTCATATGTTATAGGAGTTCCATCATATTTTGTAGCACCAGATAAATCTAAACATCCCCCATTATTTCTTGACCATACACGAGTAGGATTAGGACCAGGGCCCGTATCACATGCATTATCTAAACTATATACTAATTCAATTAATATTTCATTATTAGAAATTAAGTTATTTGAGAGATCATATAGAGAATAAGTAAAAGAACTTGTTCCGTAATAAGGAGTTCCTGGCCAATAATAATTTACTACATTACCACATACATCATCACCTACTTGTAATGGAAATGTAACTGAATCATAAATATATCCATCATAATTGTTTACCAAACCTTCATCTGGTTTATCAAAATAAAATATAGGTGTTGAATCAATCTGAGCATATAAATTGGTTAATACACTGCTAAATAAATTAACATCAAATGTTATTGGTTCTTCTTTTAAATAAATTTTATAATATTCTTTAATTAAATTGCTCATAATTAATATATTTGAATATTTTATAAATATATTAGTTTCTGAAAATAATTTATGGATTATACATATCACGATTTCCCATAAAATACCATCTTAAAGATAAATATTTAGGTTTAGATTTTGTCATATCATCTCCTATCATTTTTAGATTAGGTCCTTTACTAACAATATTTTGTATTTCTGATGTTCCAATTGCATAATTAAAATATTTTAAATCAGAAATGTATCCAGAAAATCCACCATTCATACCTACATAAAGATCACCGTAATTCTGTTTTGGAACGCCATTTAAAACCATTCTTTTAGAAATGCTTCCATTTACAAAAATATCTAAATTTCTATTTTCAACACGAATTTGTACACATACCCATTTATTTAATGGTATATTTGGTATAACTATTTCTTCATTAATTTTATTAAAAGTATTCATTACTAAAACTAAGGAATTAGAATTAGGTGCTATATATAATCCTGGGGCATTATTTGGTTCATTCATTCCATATGGTTTTGTTGTAAAATTTATGTTGTCATTTCCTTTATGGAATATATGTCTAAATTGTCCTTGTTGGTAAACAAGATCATCAATATATAACCATACAGAATATGTAAATTCTATTCCTTCATTTTGATTATCAGATCTTAATATTGGAATGGAACCAGAATCATTAGGATCCTGAGGTATTACAATCATGTTCTTAGCATTTACCATTCCATTTATTAAATAAGGGGATTTGTTCAAAGAAAATAGCCATGAAACTAAGCTAATTCCTAATCTTAAAGCTACTATAAAAACAACAATTATTAATAATAAAAATGATGCCTTAGCAATTATACTATTAGACTCTAAAAATGAATTGTTTCCTGAAACTTGATTTCTATCTTTAAATAAATTAAATGCTCCTGCTCCTGATGAAATATTTCCAGTTGACATATTTATATATTATACATAAAGAAATTTACAATAATTTTATTAAAACCTATTTTTACACAATTTATAATTATTATTTTTAATATTTATAAATTTTTACATTTTTACATTTTTACATTTTTACATTTTTACATTTTTACATTTTTACATTTTTACATTTTTACATTTTTACATTTTTACATTTTTACATTTTTACATTTTTACATTTTTTTAAATCTCAATACTTCCTTGTTCTTCCCCATCTTTTAAGAATTCTACTTTTAAACTATAAGGGAAATTTAATCCAGTTCCTCCATACCCCCTTCTGTAAATATTGTATGCTTCTTGTGGATTTAATGGATCTGTATAATAATTAACATTTGCTGTATAACCATCAAAACCTCCTAAAGGTGTAATATAAATGGGTGCATTATTTGAAACCTTTGCTACACCAGGTAATACACATGTTCTTACTAATTTTCCATTAATATAAATATCTAATGTTCTTCCATATAATGAAACTGTTAAATTGACCCATCTTTGAATTGGAATATTAGCAACACTACATTTATGTACAGTGGCCTTTGAACTTTCAGCAGATGGATAAACAGCTGTTTGAACTTGAATATTATTTTGAATAGCTCCTAAAACAATAGAGGGTGATGGTTCTAAATTATTATCCAATCTTCCAAGAACAATTTTGGGTTCACCATATCTATAACTCCAATCATTTACATAAAACCATAAAGAATAGGCAAAATTGGTTGAATTAGACGATTCAATATTACTAGCTTCTATTTTAGTTACTTTTTTAGCATCTGTTAATCCTGACAATTTATGTTTTGATGATGTAATCCATCTGATAATTACTACAAGTAAAAGAACTACAATAACTCCTATAACTACATTTTTAACTTCCATTTTATAATATATATTAGTATTAGAAATTTTCTAAATAACAGGGGGATTTAAATTTTTAACAGAATTATATAACCATTTTATTTTTCCTCTTGTTAAATTTTCTTTATAAAATAGAACATTTGTTATTCCTCCGTAAATTCCGTCATCATGGCCACATGTAACAACTGTATTAGAATTATAAGGTATAATACCTGGAACAGAAGCAACCAACTCATTATTGATAAAAATGTCCATTATTTTTCCGTCATAATTTACCAAAATATGATTCCATTTTTGTAAACCAAATTGTTCTGATTTATAAATAACTTTATTAGTTTTTCCCTCTTGTGTTATTTCTATTTTTAATTTATTATCACTGGGATTAAATAATATATTAGGAACATTACCTATATTTAATAAAGAAGTATATTTTTCATAATTTGGATTTGTTTCAGGTGGAAATGAATTTATAAAAAACCAACCAGAAATAGCATAATTGTAATTAAAATTATCCTTCTTAAAATTTATTTTTTGAAATGTACCTAAATCGGTTAATATATTTAATCCAATCGGATATTTCACTAATTGTTGAGCATTATGAACAATTGATTGTTCCATTATTTTTCCAAATACAAAGTAAAATATTATTAAAGAAATAAGAATTGCAAAAATAATTAAATCAGTTCGGGTAGTTATATTAATTTGTGTTTTTGCAAAATCTACAAATTCTATTAAAATACATGGTAAATAAAATATTACCTTTTTAATTAATCCAAAAAAAGACGGTTTTTTATCTTTTGGTTCACCTATTAATTGAATATTAAAATACTTTATTACAAGAGATACTAAACTGATAATTATTAAAAAATTTAATAAGTATTGAAAAAATCCACTTAAATCAGAATAATAACTAGCAAAATTAAAAACAAAATATAAAACCACAACTAATGCTCCAAATAAAAAAAATGTCATTAAAATTCTTCCGAAATATGAAAGAGTACTTTGGGACTGAACATCACTAGATGCTTCTTTTCTTTTTTTGACTAAAATATATCCCATTACTAATAAAAATCCTCCTAATAATGTTAAAAAAATATTCATACCCCCATTTGATTCATTTATTAATTTCCAAGGATTTCTTGAATAAATAATACTTACAATTATTACATATACTAATAATCCTAATAAAAATGATATTTCTACACCATGAACACTTAAAAATGGAAATGTATTATTTAAAAAATTAACTCCTTGAAATATTGGCTTTGTTATTTTACTAAACAACGATTCATTATTTTGATTTTGATTTTGATTTTGATTTTGATTTTGATTTTGATTTTGTGAAATGTTACTTTGAGTATTTATATTTTGTCTTCTACTTGTCATTAATAAATAATTAGAAATAATAATATTCCTAATAATTTATAAATTTTCCATAGCTGTTTTTCTTCCATGGCAATCTCTACACATGGCCACTAAATTATCTACATTATTAGATCCTCCATGTTCCAATCTTATTTTATGATCAACTTCAAACCAAGCAGGTAATTGTTTTTTACATGATCCACAACACCAACTTTGTTGAGCCGCTACAAATTTTTTTTTAGTTTCACTAACCGATCGCTTAGTTCCTGTTTTTCCAGAATTAACTATTTTATTAATTTGAACTTGATTGTTGTTTTGTGATGATGAATTAAATGGAATTTGATTGGTAAAATCAGTAAAAGGTGTAAAAATATCTAAATTTGACTTTGCAGATGGCATATGTTTCACTATATTAGAAATATCTTGAACAAGTGATTTTGATTGTGTAGGATTTTTTTTTAGAAATAAATATATACTTAATCCTGCAAAAGCAAATCCAGCCATTTTAAAATATTTTTCCCATGATTTAAGTATTTTTATATAATTTCCATCATAATAAGTATTTACTATAAAGAAAATTGTTATTGCTAAAATCAATATTTCTAATTTCATATATTTTATAGTTATATAGTTTTTTGGTTATTTTTTTATTTACAATTGATATATAGATGTGGGAGATGCTTTTATTTTATTTTTATTTTTAATTGATATTTTGCTTTTGCTTTTGCTTTTGCTTTTGCTTTTGCTTTTGCTTTTGCTTTTGCTTTTGCTTTTGCTTTTGCTTTTGCTTTTTATAGAAAATAGTTTTGTTTTATTATTTTCATTATTTTCATTATTTTCATTATTTTCACTATTTGATAATAAATCATAATTATTTTCTAAATTAGGTTTTTTACTAACAGATAATAGGGATGTATTTTTATCTTTAATCATTTCTTTTATATTCATTTTATCATCATAATTTATTAAATGATTTATATTTTCAATTGCTTTTACTAATTTATTTACATTTATTTTCTCTCCTCCGTTTGTAAAAATATTTTCAATTAACAAAGATCTTACATTATTTAAAAAAATATATTTTACATTTTCAGGTATTTTTATTTGGGCAGGATTTATTTGAAAAAAAGTATAGTAGGTCGTCATTAATCCAAAAATATCACTATTATGCAAATAACAATCCATAAAATATTTATTCATTTCAAATTCCTTTTCATTTTTAGTGTACTTAAACAAAATATCGGTTATATAATCTGCTAAATAATATAAATAATAACCATATTCAATTAAATCGTTTCTTTTAACCTCAGATAAAAAAGTATCTTCGGAAATGGATGGAGAGAAAATCATATTAAATAAAATTACATTATCATCATAATAACCATAATATTTTGCTAATTTAATTAAATATTCATTTATAACATAGTTTCTTACATTATTGTAATTAAATTCCATTAATCCATCATTTACTCTTTTTAAAAAAACATTATAATTAAAATTAAATTCATTTGATAATATCATAGATGAAAAAGGTGTGTTAAATTGTAATGGTCTATCAATTATTTCTTTTGGAATTTTATCATCCTTTACAACACCAGCTAAACCCCAATCAATTATACGAATATTTAAATCTTTATCAACCATTATATTCCTATCTTTTAAATCATTATGAATAACACCTGCATTATTCATAGGTACTACACCGTTTTTTAATAATTTAATCATTAAATTATTTAATCCAAATATTTTCTCTCTACTAACTTCATCATCAACCAATAGCCAATCTTTTAAATCAACCCCTGCATCAGGCATGTTTAATATTGTAACTTTATTTAAATTATTATTGATATTTTGTTCATTTAAATTATATTTTGTCAAGGAAACACATTTATTATTAAAATTTTTCATATCATCTCTTGTTAATTTATCTGGTTCACATAAATCAATATCGAGTAAATAATATTTATTGTAATTTTTTATTTTATGTAATTTACTTTTTATTTTATCTATTTCTTCTTTCTCTTTTAATCCATCCTTTTTATTACTCATTTTACTTACTCCGTCGAATCTTGTTGTTTTATTTTTACATTTTAGAGCAGGTTTAAATACGCATCCAAATCCACCAGATGCAATTGCTTCTCCTCCTTCTCTATTTCTTGAATTCTTTCTTCTTGTTTTATTATTTTTACTTTTTATCATTTTGTTATTTAATATAAAATGAGAATTATTTTTTAGCAAAAATTTACTGTTAAAAAATAAATTACTTTGGGGGATATTTTATTGTGATTTTATTGTGATTTTATTTTTTGTATAAATAATAAGAACCTCCAATCAAAGTTAGGAATATTCCCACAAAAATTAATTTTTTTCTATATTTAATTTCTTCTCTCAATCTGATTTCTTTTGGTTTATAATGAAAATAGTAATCATCTAAACTTTCTGCAAGTGTTTTTTCATCTCTACCTAAACCTAGATTTATTTTATTATGAATAAAATGTATCCATTTTGTAAAAGAATCTTTACCATCTAAATAAGGCGATACAGGATATTTATCCAATAATTCACTAAAATAATTGCCTATTTTTGGATTTGGAATAAATAATGGCAAGTTTGAAATAAAATCATAATATTTCTTTTTTGTCGTTTCATTTGCCTTAATAGGATAAGAAACTGCTAATGTCATTAAAAAAAACCAATAATGAGGACCCCATATTTTTGGATCAAATTCTTTTTGTGTCATTAATTTAAACTATATAAAAACAATTTATTTTATCATATAACGAATGAATCAAAATAAATATTCTTGTGTTATTAAAAATAATAATTCTAATAATTCTAATAATACTGACAATTTTAATAATAATGGTTTTCTAAATAATAATTTTTGTAATAATTGTGGTAAACCTGGTCATTTATTTCATACATGTAAACATCCTATTACCAGTATTGGTATAATTATTTTTTCAATAATTGATAATAATATTTATTTTTTAATGATAAAGCGAAAACACAGTCTGGGATTTGTTGAATTTATGAGAGGTAAGTATCCATTATTCAATTATAATTATATTTTAAATATTATTAATGAAATGACACATGAAGAAAAAACTCTTTTAAAAGAAAAATCATTTGATGAATTATGGAATCATTTATGGGGTGATAATTTAGCATTACATTACAGAACAGAGGAGAGAAATTCAAAAGATAAATTTGAATCATTAAAAATAGGTATTGAAACCAAAAAAAATAGTTATAATTTAGAAAAAATATTAAATGATAGTACAGAAAAATGGGTTGAACCCGAATGGGGTTTTCCAAAAGGAAGAAGAAATTATCAAGAAAAAGATTTAAATTGTGCATTAAGAGAATTTGAGGAAGAAACAGGTTATTTAAGAGAAAATATAAAATTGGTGCAAAATATTATACCATATGAGGAAATATTTACTGGTTCTAATATGAAATCTTATAAACATAAATATTTTTTAGGATTTATTGATTCTAATATAAAAAATACAAATAAATTTCAAGAAACAGAAGTATCAGAAGTAAAATGGTTAAAACTGGAAGAAGCAATTCAAAAAATAAGACCTTATAATTTAGAGAAAATAAATATATTAAATAAAGTGAATAAAGTATTGAAAGCATATAGATTATATTAGTAATATATAAGAATGACATCAAAAAGAAAAATTAAATTAAAAATAGTAGAAAACATACCAAAATTAACTGTTGAAAATATTGAAAATGTATATGAAAAAACATTTAATAATGAAAAGAAAGAGGATGACGATGAAAAAAGTAATATTGAAAATGAAAGATTATTTAATACTTATTTGTTGGAAAAAGAAAAATTAAATAATGAAATAATAACAAAAAACGAAAAACAATTTACTAATTTATATCCATCACTTGATGATTCAGAATTTAATATTAAAATTGCATTAAAAAAAGAATTTAATGATAATAAATATGATGGAAATATTTATGATATTGAAGAACAAGCAAAAAAACTTTGTGAAGCTGATTTTGAATTAGATCCTCATCAGATGTTTGTAAGAAATTTTTTAAGTTTTCAAACCCCATATAATAGTTTATTATTATACCATGGATTGGGAACGGGAAAAACATGTAGTGCTATTTCTGTTGCAGAAGAAATGAGAGTTTATTTAAAACAAATTGGAATTCAACAAAGAATAATAGTTGTTGCATCACCAAATGTACAAGAAAATTTTAAATTACAATTATTTGACGAGAGAAAATTAAAATTAGTAGATGGTTTATGGAATTTAAAATCTTGTACAGGAAATTCTTATCTAAAAGAAATAAATCCGATGAATATGAGAGGATTATCAAAAGAAAAAGTTGCAAATCAAATTAAGAAATTAATTAATTTATCTTATTTATTTTTAGGATATACAGAATTTGCAAATTTAATATCAAAAAAATCAAATGTAGATGATGAAGATCTAAAACCTAAACAAAAACTGCAACTTATGATTAAAAAATTAAAAAAAAATTTTAATAATAGACTTATAATTATTGATGAAGTACATAATATTAGAATTAGTGATGATAAACAAGACAAGCGCATAGCACAAGAATTATTTAAATTAGTCAAATATGTCGATAATTTAAGATTACTTTTATTGTCGGCTACTCCTATGTATAATTCTTACAAAGAAATCATTTGGTTATTAAATTTAATGAATATGAATGATAAACGTGCTACAATTGAATTAAAAGATGTATTTGATAAAAATGGTAATTTTCTAATAAGTGCGGATGGACAAAATATTGGGGAAGAATTATTGCGAAGAAAAGCAACTGGTTATGTATCATTTGTCAGAGGAGAAAATCCATATACATTTCCATATAGAATTTTTCCAAATTTATTTGATCCTTCACATACATTTAAAGAACTAGATTATCCTCGTGTTCAATTAAATGGAAAACCGATTATTCAACCATTAGAACATATTAATTTATTTGTTAATAACTGTGGATCATATCAAGAAAAAGCATATATGTATATTATTTCACAAATAAAAGAAAAGTATGCTAAAAATAAAAAAGGTTTACCATCATTTGAAAATATGGATTCTTTTGGATATATTGTGCTACAAAAACCATTATTAGCATTAAATATGGTTTATCCTAATAAATTATTGGATACTAATTCAAATAATTTTGATAGTAAATTTCTTTTGGGAAGTGAAGGATTAAGACGAACCATGAAATATACTGAAACAAGTAATCCTCCTACAAAAAAGAATTTTGAATATAAAAGTAATATTAAGAGTGAATTTGGAAATATTTTTTCAGCAGATGAAATTGGAAAATATAGTAGTAAAATTAAAAGTATTACTGAAAGTGTTAAGAATTCAGAAGGTATAATTTTAATATATAGTCAATTTATTGACGGAGGAGTTATTCCTGTTGCATTAGCATTAGAAGAAATAGGATTTACAAGATTTGGGAATAAAGCATCTAATTTATTTAAAGAACCTCCAACTCAGCAAATAGATGCAATTTCTGGTATACCAAAAGATAAAATGGAAAACAAGGAACTTTTTAAACCTGCAAAATATACTATGATTACTGGGGAAAAAAGTTTATCTCCTGATAAAAATTTTGATTTGAAAAATTTAACTGATGAAGACAATAAAAATGGAGAAAAAATCAAAGTGGTGATTATTTCTATGACTGGATCAGAAGGTATAGATTTTAAAAATTTAAGACAAGTCCATATATTAGAACCATGGTATAATTTAAGTTTAATAGAACAAATTATTGGAAGGGCAGTTAGAACTTGTTCACATAAACAATTGCCGTTTAGAAAAAGAAATGTTGAAATTTTTCTTTATGGAACATTATTTAATGAATCTGAGGAAGAATCAGCAGATTTATATATTTATCGCCTAGCCGAAATGAAAGCGGTTCAGATTGGTAGAGTAAGTCGTTTATTAAAAGAAAATTCCGTTGATTGTATTTTAAACATTTCCCAAACTAATTTTTCAGAAGACATAATGAATAAAATTGTGGAACAAGAATTATCAAATAAAAAAGTCATCGAATTTCCTATTGGAGATAAACCCAATACTGTTTCATGTGATTATATGGAAACATGTAGTTTTAAATGTAAACCTTTTAAAGAAATTAAAGAAAGCGAAATAAAACTGGATACATTTGATGAGTCATTTATTATGATGAATTCGGATAAAATAATTCAAAGAATAAAAGATTTATATAGGATGAAATTTTTCTATAAAAAAGAAATGTTAATAAAAGAAATAAATGTCATTAAAAATTATCCTTTGGTCCAAATAAATGCTGCTCTTGATATTATGGTAAATGATGAAAATGAATTTTTAACAGATTTATATGATAGATTAGGAAAATTAATAAATATTGGAGATTATTATTTGTTTCAGCCTTTTGAATTAAATAATCCAAATATTAGTGTTTATGACAGAAGAAATCCTATTAATTATAAAAATAAAGAAATTATTTTCCCTATTGAAGATGAACAAATAATTATTAAACCAGAAATCATGAAAGACAAACCATCTAAATCAAAAAATAATGTATTAGATAATAAAATTATGGAAACAAATTATTTAATTGGAAAAGAAAACATTAGCAAATTAAATAGAGGAGAAGATAATTGGTATAAATTTGCAGCAAAATTAAATAGTACAGGATTTTTAGAGAAAGAATTTAATATTTCAAAAATGGAATATGAAAATTTTTTAATAAATCATATTTTAGACTATTTAATATTTGATGAATTAAAATCAATATTAGAATATTTATATTTTACAGAAGATTTATCTGATTTTGAAAAAAAAATAAAGGAAGAAATCAATAAAAAAATATTAAGAGTTGATGATTTAGAAGGAATATTAATACCATATGACGATAAACCTTTATTATTAATAAAAGACGATGAAAAAAAAGAGTGGATAAAAGGAAAACAAGAAGATTATATTGACTTTTCCAAGGAGATAAAATCTTTAATAATTCCTTTAAAAGAATTAAATCAATTTGTTGGATTTATAAATAGTTTTAAAAATCAATATAATATTTTTAAAGTAAAAAATATGGAAGATAAAAGAAGTAAAGGAGCAAGATGTGATCAATCAGGAAAAAATGAATCCATCAAAATATTAAATAAAATAATTGGTGAAAATAAGTATGATGTTTCAAATACAAAAGGGCAAACAAAAATTGAATTTTGTGTAATGCAAGAAATGATTTTGAGAAAAAAAAATAGTGTAAAAGAAAATAATAAAACATGGTTCTTAGACCCTACACAATCAGTAATAAATAAAATTGAAAAAGTATCATTTTAAATATTCAAGGGTGTAAATAAAATAAAATTGAATATAATATAAGAATAATATTATATTATATTAATAGATATGTCACTAGCTCCAATAACAAAAAAGGATTTTAAAAAAAAGAGGGATGTTTCAGAAAATGTATATATGACCAATTTATTAACCCGTAAGATTTATTTGCCTTTCAAATATATTGGAAAAAATATAATTCAAAATTTAGAAAGAAAATTAAAATCTCAATTAGAAGGTAAATGTTCAATTGAAGGATATATTAAACCGGATTCGATAAAAATAATATCTTATTCATCCGGTTTAATGCAAGAAGAAAATATTGTATTTGAGGTTGCATTTGAGTGTAATGTTTGTTGTCCTGTTGAAGGTATGTTAATTAAATGTAATGTAAAAAATATAACACAAGCAGGAATTAGAGCTGTTTTACCGGGAGATATTTCACCTGTTATAATTTATGTAAGTAAAGATCATCATTTAAATAATAAAAATTTTAGTAATTTAAAAGAAGATGAAGAAATTATAATAAGAGTAATTGGACAACGTTATGAATTAAATGATAAAAATGTTAGTGTAATTGGAGAATTAGTAAATGAAAAAAAAATAGAAAAAACAAAGAAAAAACCCAAATTAATAATTAAAGATTAGAAATATTGTATAAATATTCAAAGGTGTAAAAGGTTTAAATATATTTTTTTAACACAATTAAATGACTAATCTTGAACAATTAAAAAAAGATTTAGAATTATTAACAAAATTTCATCAAATTGAAATATTGAAAATTTTAAACAATAGTAATGAGTGTATTATAAATGAAAATAAAAATGGTGTTTTTATTAATTTGACTAGTTTAAATGATAATTTAATACATAAATTAAGCGATTATTTATCTTATGTGAATAAACAAGAAAAACAATTAAATGATGTAGAAGATAAAAAGAAAAACTTAACAGATATATATTTTAAAGGAATTAAAGATAATAACTTAAACAAAACTAATACTGAAATACAATCACATTATGACTGTTAATATTATAAATGAATTAAAACCTTATATGTTGTCATCAGAAAATATATTAAAAATTCCTATTATTGATATATTTTCTACTCAAAATAATGAAAAATCTGAAAAAAACAGTAAATTTAAAAATAGAAATGAGAAAAACAATAAAAACAAACATAAAATGCAAAATATATTAGGTAATTTATTTACACCAAAACAACATGATAAATTATTTTGGTGCATTTATATAATTTTAAATGGAATGGATAAATATAATTTAATACATAATTATTTTACAGAAGAAAAAAATGAAAAATTTAAGCTTATAGAAGAATTAAGAAATCATAAATATATTTTTAAAAAAACAAAAATATCCAGAAATAATATTGAAGATGAATTAGCAAATAAAAAAAATATTTCACTAGATACATTAAAAATAATTTGTCATTTTAAAAATATTAATATTTTTTATATTGATGAGCAAAAATATTATGAAATATTATTAGATGAAAATAATGATAGTTATGTGATTGAAAAAAAAAACATGGAATATGGATTAAGACCTAATCAAACAAAAGAAAATATTGAATATTATAGAAATAACTTTTGGAAATTAGAAAATTTTAATAAGCCATTAAAAGCGATTTCTAGTTATAAATTACAAGAATTGCGCGAAATTTGTTTAAAATTAAAAATTCCTTTTGAAAGAAAAACAAAACAACAGTTATACGAAGAAATAATAAAATTATTTTAAATTTCCAAAGGTGTAAATTTCCAAAGGTGTAAATATTTTAAATTTTAAATTTTAAAATTGAATTAATTTATATATATAAATTTAATATATAAAATAATCTGTTAAAGTATATATACGATGACTGAAATAAATACCCAAAAACAAATTGATAATATATTAATAAAATATTTAGAAAATGGGATGAATAAATCAGAAGGTGAACCTGAACTGGAAGTTAAATTTGGAACAAAGGGAATAAAAAATATTAGTAAAATAGACTTTGATAATGTTATTCAATATTTAAAATCTGTTCATTTTCAACTAGAAGTTTCAAATAGTTATTCATTAAAAATGCAAAATGAATTTTTGGATAAAAAAACAGGTAAAACAAAACTTTCATTAATTAGAATTGAAATAAATGGTCTTTATGATGTGCAAAAATACTGTAAAAATAATTCTTTGAATGATTTGAAACCAGTATTTTTGCAAAAAAAAGATGTTACATTAAATGGTGAAAAAATATACCCAGTAAATGTAAATGATTTTAATTTCAGAATAACATACAAAAATGAAAATAAAATTAATCCTATGAGCTCTTTTGCAGAAAAAATAAAATCCGATTGGGAAAACCAAAAAAAAAATTTTAGATATATAAATCGTAGCACATTTATACATCCAGATTATCCATTTAGAGTTGATATGAGTATAGTTAAAGAAAATGCATATGAAAAAAATGAATTAAGAGGAAAAACATTTTACAGACCTAAGCCGGAATATACATTTCAATCCGCAAATGTTTTAAATAATAGTGAAAAATATGAAATAGAAATAGAAATTATAAATGAAAAAGTCGGTCCTGGAACAAATTATACAGATTCTAAAAAAATAGGAAAAGATTTGAAAAAAGTTATTAAATATATATTAGGTGGTCTTCAAAAAACTTCATACCCTATTTCTTATAATGAAATGAAAACTGTGGGTGAAGAATATTTGAGACTTATTCACGAAAAAAATTTTAATGAGAAAATGAAAATGATTCCGAAATTCTTTCTTGGACCTTCTTCTATGACTCTTCAAATTCAAAATATTGCTCCTATTAATGATGATTCGAATATTCCTAATATAAGAAATAATTATACCGTCACAGAAAAAGCGGATGGTCTCAGAAAATTGTTATTTATTAATAAAAAAGGTCTTATATATTTAATTGACACTAATTTAAATATTCAATTTACGGGAGCACAAACTAAAAATATAGAATTACATCATTCAATTTTAGACGGTGAACATATATTACATAATAAAAAGGGACAATTTATTAATCTTTTTGCTGCTTTTGATATTTATATTTTGAATAAAAAAAATGTTATGTCATTACCATTTGTACCACCATCGTCTAGTGATGAAAATATTATATATAATAATTATAGATTACCTCTTCTTGTTAATTTCACGAAGAATCTAGGTGCTATTTCTGTTGTAAATGATAAACCAACACCCATTAGAGTCCAACATAAAAATTTCAAAGCTGAAAATGAAAATCAAAGTATTTTCCTATGTTGTGAAACAATTTTAAATAATGAAAAGCAAGGATTATTTGAATATGAAGTAGATGGATTGATATTTACTCCTGCAAATTTGGGTGTAGGTGTAGAAAATAAAGATGATATTAGTCCTTTAACTAAATCTACATGGGTATATTCATTTAAATGGAAACCAGCAGAATTTAATACAATTGACTTTTTATGTACCACTAAAAAAAATGTAAACGGGGAAGATTTTATTGGAACTGTTTTTGAAGATGGATTAAATACAACTCAATTTACTCAATTAACACAATTCAAAACCCTTGTTTTAAGAGTTGGTTTTGACGAAAAAAAACATGGCTTTCTTAATCCATGTTTAGATGTTCTAGAAGATAAATTACCTAATTATTCAGATATTGATAATGAAGAAAGTTATAAACCATTACCTTTTTATCCTACAAATCCTTATGATGCAGAAGCCAATTTATGTAACATTATACTGAGAGAAGATGAAAATGGAAATTCACAAATGTTTACAGAAGAAGAACAAGTTTTTACCGATAATACAATTGTAGAATTTAAATACGATTTTACAAGAGAAAATAAATGGAGATGGATTCCTTTACGTGTTAGATATGATAAAACAGAGGAATATAAAAAAGGATTTAAACAATTTGGAAATGCATACCATGTTGCAAATAATAATTGGCATACAATTCATAATCCTATTACTAAAAAAATGATTTCAACAGGGGAAAATATTCCAAATGAATTAGCAGATGATGATGTATATTATAATCGTATTTCAGGAACATCACAAACAGAAGGATTACGCGATTTTCATAATCTTTATGTTAAAAAAATTCTAATAAATTCAATTTCAAAACCTGGTAATAATCTAATTGATTATGCTGTGGGAAAAGGAGGAGATTTTCCTAAATGGATCTATTCTAAATTATCATTTGTATATGGAATAGATATTAGTAAAGATAATATTGAAAATAGATTAGATGGCGCTTGTGCAAGATATTTAAATTATAGAAAAAAATTTAAAAATATGCCTAGTGTATTATTTTCACAAGGAAATTCAGCATACAGTATTAATGATGGCGAGGCATTTTATGATGAAAAATCAAAACAAATAGCAAAGGCAATATTTGGCGAAGGTCCAAAAGATAAAAATAAATTAGGATTAGGTGTATATAGACATTATGGTGTTGCAAAAGATGGGTTTAATGTTAGTTCGTGTCAATTTGCACTTCATTATTTCTTTGAAAATAAAAGAACATTAAATGGATTTCTAAGAAATATAAGTGATTGTACAAAATTAAATGGATATTTTATTGGTGGTTGTTACGATGGTGAAAAAATATTCAATATGTTACAAAATATTAAAACAGATGATAGTATTTCTATTTTTGAAAAAGGTAAAAAAATGTGGGAAGTTACTAAAAAATATGATAGAGACATTTTTAATGACGATGAAACATCATTAGGATTTCCGATAAATGTATACCAGGATTCTATTAATAAAAGTTTTATAGAATATTTGGTAAATTTTAATTATTTAACTCGTGTTCTCGAAAATTATGGTTTTGAATTATTAAATAAAACAGAAATGCACGAATTAGAATTAAATTTGCCTCAAAGTATTGGTTCTTTTCAACAATTATATGGACTATTTGAAGAAGAATTGGATAAAAATAAAAAAGTTAAAAATTACTATGGAAAATCATCACAAATGACAATTAATGAAAAGAAAATATCTTTCTTAAATAATTACTTTATTTATAAAAAAGTAAGAAATGTTGATACACGAAGTGTTTATAATATGATGATAGGAAGTTCAAAATTTCAAAATGAAATGGAAAAGTTAGATGAAGAAATTGCAGAAAATATTGTAGAAAAAATAGAAAACGAAAAACCTAAAAAAGAACCTAAAAAAGAACCTAAAAAAATGAAAAAAAAAATAAAACTAGTTCAAAATAGTAAAAGCAATTAAAAAAAATACTAGTAATCACTAATTATAATAAAAACTATCTAAATATAAATATTTGTATTTAAATAGCATAAATGAATTTTTTTTTATTACCAAAATCTAATTTTAAATTTAATAAAAATGAAATAAATATTGTAATGGATCCAAATAATGATCCTTATATATGTAAAACATTACATAAATATATAAATGATATTAAGAAGCAAATAGATGAAAACTATGAATACTGGGATAATGTTAAAAAATATACAAATCCATATGAATTTATTCATACTGTTATTCCTAATTATAAAACATCTATTAGTAAATTAAAACCTTTATCCAGATCATATTATAAAATGATAGAAATATCTAATTTATTTAAATTAGTTTATGAATTAAAACATGTAAAAAATATTAACACTTTTCATCTTGCAGAAGGTCCTGGTGGATTTATAGAAGCTATTGTAGATTTAAGAAAAAATGAAAATGATAATTATTATGGAATGACATTAATAAACGATGATCCAAATGTACCTGGTTGGAAAAAAAGTAAACATTTTTTAGAAAAAAATAAAAATGTAAAAATTGAATATGGTATTACTGAAACAGGAGATCTTTTGGATATAAATAATTTAAAATATTGTAAAGAAAAATATGGAAATTCTATGGAAATTATTACAGGAGATGGTGGATTTGATTTTTCTTGTGATTTTAATAAACAAGAAGCTATGGCATCTAAATTATTATTTGCCCAAGTGTCATTTTGTCTTTGTTTACAAAAAATAAATGGCTATTTTATTTTAAAGGTTTTTGATTTATTTTCCAAGACTTCAATTGACATTTTATATTTATTAAGTTCATTATATAAAGAAGTATATATTTTAAAGCCTTTTTCCAGTCGTTTAGCTAATTCTGAAAAATATATTGTTTGTAAATATTACAAAGGATTAACTGATAAAATATACAATAATTTATTATTGGAATATGAAAAATTAAATGAACCAAATAGTATTTCATCTATTTTTGATTTTGAGATAGATTATTATTTCATAAATAAAATAGAAGAATTTAACGCGATTTTTGGACAACAACAAATTGAAAATATAAATCAAACATTAAATTTGATTGTTAGTAAAAATAAAAATGATAAATTAGAAAATTTAAAGAAAACAAATATTCAAAAATCAATTATATGGTGTCAAAAAAATAATATTTTTTATAATGAAGTTTTTACTAGTTAAAATAAATAAATATACTTTTGAAAATTTTATATTTTATATATATATATATATAGATGTTCAAAGGAAAATATTATAAAAATATACAATCTATTTTTAAAAAAAATAAAGTTTTATTTTCTTCAGTTATATTATTTTCTATAATAGCTATTATTTACTTGTTGTTTTTTTGGAATACAAATAAGAAAACTATTGAAAAATTTGAGAATGTTAAGACTGTTACATATTATTATATGGATGGTTGTAAATATTGTGATTTATTTTCTCCTGAATGGGATAAATTTGTAGATAATTATGATGGAGAAATTAAATTTTCAAAAAAAAATATGAAAGATGCACGAGAAGATTTAAAAAAATATAATATTGATGGATTTCCAACTGTCATCATTATTGATGAGCAAGGTAATAATTCCAAATATGAAGGTGGAAGAACTGCAAAAGAAATGGCTGAGTATTTTCAATAACTTAACATATGTAATAATGTCAATATTTTAACATTTTAATAAAAAATTGAAATCAATAAAAAAATATTTTATATTCATTAAATTACTTCTGGTAGTCAATAATCCATAATGCCGCAGCAACAACGAGAGTTAAAATTTACACATTTTAATTTTATCTCTAATATTAAAAACGAATTTGTTGAAATTATAAAAAACATAAGTATATATTTATTTTATAAATTTATTGGATTAATATTTATACTAATGGCTTTTATAACAGGTATTATTTTACTTTTCAGTTTTGGTGTGATTCAACTATGTATTATTTTTAACAATTATATGACATTTTTCGAAATAAATTATTACAATTCTTCTACACATTTTATAAATAACAAAATTTATAATATTTATAATTACTTTAATTATTTTTGGGAATTTGATTATATTGAACTATTTTGGCGTTATTTTCTAAAAGAAAATAATAGTATTATTGTGAAAGAAGAAATATTTGACAACGAAGAAGAAGATGATGAAGAAACCTCAGACAACGAACAGCCGTCGGCAGAAGAAAGCGTCGTAGAAAACCCATCAACAGAAGAAAGCGTCGTAGAAAACCTCTCAGAAAACCCATCAACAGAAGAAAGCGTCGTAGAAAACCCCTCAGAAAACCCATCAACAGAAGATGAACAGCCGTCGGCAGACGAAGAAAGCGTCGTAAGGGGGCGCAACCCCTCAGATGAAATTGAAGATATTACGGAACAAATGAAAAAACTGAAACTTGAAGAATTACAAAATAAAAAAGAAGAAGCAATAAATTTAACTGATGAAGAACCATTAATAATAAATAATACAGAAATCACAGAAGAAAAAATTCAAATTAAAAACAACATTAAATGTGAAGAAATATAAAAAATAAAAATAAAAAATTTGTACATATTATAAATTTTTTATTTACAATTTTCAAATATTTAATTAACAGTATTCCAGAAAGATGATAATACTTGTCCAGGACCACAATTTTTATTTCCACTTTTACATATAAATCGATCTCCATTTCTTCTCCATGCAATAGGAGGACTCAATTTAGATTTTATAAAATAAGAAGGATTATATTCTCCTCTATATCTTCCATCATTTGCAGCAGCTGCACCAAATGCTGTATTGAATGAAGAAGCATTTTTTGTTACTGTGTCATAATTCAATTTTAATGTTCTTAAACTAGAATCAACACTCCCTTGTGTTGCAAATTGAGTATTATTTGGTTTATAAATAGTTGTAACTACACATCCCTTTCCTGTTTGATAAGGTTTGGCACATGTATTTGGTAAATATTGAACCGGATTCTCTGCAATTAAGCCATGATGATAATTAACACCTGGAATAGGATTAATTGATGCTTTTTGCTGATAAGTAACACATTTTGATCTTAAATAAGCACTGTAATTACTATAATAAGAATTACTTAATAATGTTACAGCAGATTTAATAACTTGATTTTCAGGAGTAGAGCAAATATTTTTCGTTTGATAAATACCTGTTTGTATTTGATAACTACCACTTGTATCGGGTTGTCCTACTTGAATATATCCATTATTTTGAATTTGATTATTTACTGTTCCTTCACTTAATGGTATTATTATAGGAGGTTTAATAGAACAATAAGGTGATTGTAGAAATTTATCGTTAAATGTAATAAATTTATTATTTCCAGTATCTAAACATTTACAATCATTTTCTTTATTATAACCTCTAAATACAGTTCCACCAGGTATTTCAGAATTAAAAATAGGTGTTCTTGACCCACCTGGACTTCCATTAGTATTTAACTGTTTTCTCCAGTGTTTAATTGGATAAGGACGACCAAATGGTCCAATATAGTTTCTAGCATTATCATAATTTTGCTGAATTGAAGTTTGGGGAGCATGACCCAAATTTGTATTTGGTCTACTATTTGACGGAACAACTGCGGGAGATGAATTTTTTTTTTGATTAACAATTGGTTGTTGGGTATTTATTAAAGTATTAGAATATGTAAAATTAACTGGTTTTGACATTTTAATATATAGTAAATAAAGAAAAATAAATATTTATCGGAATAAAAAAATATCAATAAATTATAAGCATGCCCTTTTATTTTTTTACTTATTTATTTATTATTGTATTTTTTATGTACTTATTTATCTTTCATTTTTTACACAAAAACGGAGTAATAGAAGGATTATCGGGAACATATGAAAATTATGACGATGATCCATTAATTTTAGCAAAAAAGAATGCTGCTAATATCCAGTTTATTAAAGAAAAAATAGATAAATTAGATAAAATACCATCAATTGTTAAAAATAATACAATTGATATCAATAAAAATTCAAAGGCAATAAATTCTTTAATGCAATCGATGAGTCCTGTTAGTGAAATCGATGTAAAAGAAAATGAAAATATTATTAAAAAAAATAAAACTTCTTTTAATGTATAATTTTATTATAATTATATATATAATTAAAACATGTCTAATTTTTTTGAAGAAGTAAAAGCAAATGCAGGTGAAGTAGAAGAGAGATTATTGGGTCCTAGTTATTCATATTGGGAAAATATAAAAACACCACAAGAACTTGGAATGAGCAGTAAAGGAACAATTCCTACTATTGCCAAAGATATTAATGGATTAATTAATTATGTCGAAGTTCTTGTTTCAGGAAAAAGTAAAGCTTCAAAAACAGGTAAACCGTTGGGCAATAAATTTTTTCTTAAAACAGGAGCTACATGTAAAGATAAAGAAACAAACGAAATTGTAGACAGATATATGTATATTAATAATGTTCCAAATGGATCAATACCATTTATTAGTTCTGGTATGAATATGGATTTTAAAGAATTTAAAGGATTAGTACCTGGAACCATGAGTAATCTTGCCGATATTAATCCCATGGTTTTGTTTCAATCATTTATGACAGGAGAAAATCCTGAATGTCAAGAAATTACATTAGAAACAATTGATGCAAAAAACAACAAGGGAAAAGAAACAAGACATGTTACTACTATGGATTTAAAAAATATTAGTCCATGTGATTTTAAACCATTTTATGATAAAAATCCAATTACTGATATTAATTGTATTGAAGCATTTGAAAATTTATCATCACAAACACCAGATGATTTATTAGTTAAACTATTTTATGCTTCACTTGGTTTAGGAGGAATTTATCTTTTAATTAAACTTATGAAAAAAATGAAAGAAAATTAAAATAAAAAATTTAAATTTTATAATAATTTAAATTTTTTACATTTTTTACACACCCTTGAAGATTTACATAAATCCATTTAGTAAATAAGGAGTACCTTTTTCACCCTTAACAGATTTAGTTTGTCTTTTATTTTTACGATTAAAGTATTTATCTCCTTTATGTGTGACAAAATCTAATCTTCCTTTGCGTGTTTTTGAAGCCTGACCCTTTTTAGGATTACCTTTTACATAAGGTTTCTTCTTTAATCCCTTAACAGTTTTAGTTTGTCTTTTATTTTTACGATTAAAGTATTTATCTCCTTTATGTGTGACAAAATCTAATCTTCCTTTGCGTGTTTTTGAAGCCTGACCTTTTTTAGGATTCTTTTTTTTTCCTCCTGTTAATGGACCGTCATTAGGATAAACTGGTGTGTTGCTTTTAAAAAAAGAACTAATTTGATCTCCTAATCCAAAGACTTTTTTTTTCATTTCTTCACCAAATGATCCAACATTAGATTGAACATTAGATATTATACCTGGATTTTGTTGTGTAGAATAAGACATATATAATAGTTTAAGAAAATATTATATATTGTAATTGTCAAAGATATAATTGTTAAAGATATAATTGTGCAAAGATATAATTGTTAAAGATATATACCTCAAATGATTTAGATATTCAAAATATATTTATTTACATCTTAACGCGTTTAAATAATTCTAACGCTACTAAACCTCCTGCTATTTGGACTAATATATAAGGTAATAAATCTTTTTGACTCATTTTTCCAGCAGCAGCCATAGCAACAGATACAGCTGGATTAAACATACCTCCTGATACTGGACCTCCTATCATAATGCCTAATGCAAATGTAGCACCTATTGCTAATGGATTTCCAATAGCAATAATAACATAAACTAATGCAATAGTTCCTAAAAATTCAGCTAAATATTTATTCATCATTTTTATAATATATAAAAATATTTTATTAAAAATTATTATTTCCATAAGTACTTCTATTTCCGGTTCCTGTTAAAACGGATCCCCCACCAGATTTATATGGATTAGCAATTGCTGTTTTTTTCTTGGGAGCAACACAACCTTGTGATCGTGTTCTTTGTAATCTTGTTGCTTTATAACTTTTATCAACTCCACTAAATGCTAATGGATTTAGTTTTGAAATATTTCTTGTCGATGATTTACCTATTGCATTTATTTTTTTTAATTGTATGTATTGTGACGAGTCAAAATTACCATTTAAAATAGTACCTCCACCCGAATCTTTAATATAATTTCTTCTTGAATTTGAAAACATCGAATCTCCTGCTGATGGATAGAATTTTTGTGGCATAGCCATTTTTGAATCTAATTGAGCATTATTTCCTCTATTTTTTATTAAAATACCTTGATCAGGAGGACCATTAAATCTATATTTAAATTGAAACATATTATTCATATTTATATATTACAAAAATATAATTTATAAATATGTATTTTTATTATTATTATTTTTATTATTATTATAGATTTATTTTGTTATGTAGATTTGATAAAAATTTTAATATCTTCTAATAGCTCTCCAAGCACTTTGAGATGAATTATTAGAACCTCCATAACTTGAATCATTATAATTTCTTCCTACTGCTTGTAACTTCTTGAAGGTTGTATAATTACTACTATCATATACATATTTTACATTTGTTGATGCACTTGGAATTTTGGTTGGATTAGCCTGAGGCTTAATTGCTCCTCCCAAAAAATTTCCTGCTAAATTAGCTGCTCGTCTAATTCTACCCGTATTTACTTGATTGGATCCACCTGATGTATAATATTGTCTTGATAATAAATCACCAGCGTTATATACAGCACGAAAAGGTGTACAACTTGTTTTATATCCATTTACAACTCCTTTTGCTGCCTCACCATTCCAAGCATTTCTTAATGTGAATCTATTTCTTTCGCGAGTAGCACCTCCTTCCATTCCAGATCCACCATTACTATTAGCACCTCCTCCTAATAAAGTTAAAGCAATTCCTGGTCGTCCTGCTTTCACATAATTTGTATTTTGATTTTGATTTCCACAAGGCATTATATATATCAAACACATAAAAAAAATTATGCTAAATTATATTATCGAAATTGTTTATGCATTTTTTATCTATTTACATATTGGAATGTTTAAGTCATAATTCGTGGAGCAATATTCATCGTTTGTAATTCTTGAAACAACAATTTACAAGCATATGGTATTTCCACATAACTAAAATCTACTCTATTCTCGCATGTTTTACAAATATGAATATGCATTTTATCATTATATGCAGCCACCATACCACACTTTTTACATACATTTACACAATATTTATCTGATGCGTCATATAATCGTCCTCTCATAAATCTTGCTGCTCCATGAGATGCCATGCAATCACGCTCCATTTCTCCAAATCGTAATCCTCCATCTCGACTTCTGCCCTCTGCTGGTTGTCTTGTCAAATTTACCATAGGACCAATTGATCTGCTATGTTGTTTATCTCTTACCATATGTTTCAATCTTTGATAAAATACAGGTCCCATAAATATACTTGTTTCTATTTGTTGTCCTGAAAGACCATTATACATCAATTCATTTCCACAACTTTCATAACCAATTTTCAATAATTCTTTTCTAATAGTATCAATTGATAAATCTCCAAAAGCAGTTCCATCGCCAAATAATCCTAATTCTACTAATACTTTTCCCAATAATGTTTCTTTCAATTGTCCAATTGTCATTCTAGAAGGAATAGCATGGGGATTGATAATAATATCTGGCTTTACACCAGAAGATGTAAATGGCATATCACATTCTGGAATTATATTACCAATTGTACCTTTTTGTCCATGTCTTGATGAAAATTTATCTCCAATAACAGGTCTTCTTACAGTTCTTACTCTTACCTTGCAAAAATTATAACCATCCCCATTTCTATCAATATAATTTTTATCAACATACGATTCCTCATTTGTTCTATATGTTCGACTTAAATCTTCAAATTTTATTATTTTAGTATGATCATTTCTATTTTCTTTAATAGGAATAACTTTTGAAATAATAACATCATTATTTTCCAATAATGTGTTTTCAGGTATTATACCCTTATTATTCAATTTATTATAATTTCCATATTTCATTCCTTTTGTTTTTTGTGGATCAGGTTTACATCTTATTTCTTCATCGCCATTTATTTTTTTATCTTCATCTTTTTCTGTATGATAAATAGTTGCTTGAAATAAACCACGATCAATTGAACCTTGATTAAATAATAAACTATCCTCTTGATTATAACCGCTATGTGTCATAATCGCAACAACAACAGGACAACCAGCCGGAATTTTATCTAAATTTACCATTCCCATAAGTCTTGTATCAACCAACGGTCTTGCTGGATATGACATTACATATGCTGTTTTATCCATTCTATTATCATAATTTGTTACATAAACTCCCATAGCTTGTTTTCCCATGGCAGATTGATAAGTATTTCTTGGACTTTGATTATGATCGGGAAACGGAATACAAGAAGCCAATATACCAAATATAGTACTTGGATGAATTTCACAGTGTGTATATTTATATATAAATTGTCCTGGTTTATTTTCATTATTTTTATAATTTAAATCTTCTTGTTTCATAGCAATCATACTAAAACTTTGTTCATCCGGATCTACATATTCAATCACAGCTTCATCTATTTTACAATTTATTAATAAATCATTCCATTCTAATTCATTTTTTTTTACTTTTTCAATTATTGTATCTGTTAATAATATATTATTATTTTTAACACGAATTAAAGGTCTTATTAATCTTCCTGCATCTGTACAAATTCTTATTTCTTTGTTTTTATAATCAAATATAATAGAAGTATAAATATTAATAAGACCTTTGTATTTTTTTTCTTGAAAATCCTTAAATAATTTGAACGGTTCTTTTGCTATTCCTAACCATGCCCCATTTACAAATACCTTGACATTTTTATCTAATTTTTCAATAGTTTGTTCATCAAAATCCAAAATATAATCCTTTATATATTCATGAATGGGATTACTATTAAAAGGAACTGTAATATGTGACATGTAACTTAAATTTTTTACTACACCTACACTTGCTCCTTCTGGTGTTTCTGCTGGGCATAAAAATCCCCATGAACTTGGATGTAATTTTCTTGGTGGTATTAATTTACCACTTTTATCAATTGGTGTATTTATTCGTCTCAAATGACTTAAACTTGATATATAAGTCAAACGATTTAATACTTGTGCTACACCAACTTTATTACTATTTACATGTTTTATTCCAAAATCACCTGTTGAAAGAGCTCTTTTAATACCGTTTTCAATAGTAGTTGATTTAATAATTTTATAAATATTTGTATTATTAATTATATTAATATAATCTTCTGTTGATCTCCATGAACCATTATTAATTTCTCTCACAATTTGTTTTTGCATATCTTTGACTAATTTATTAAAATAATTTCTGAATAAATTATTTAATGATGTTCCAGCCAAATCAATTCGCTTATTTAAATAGGAATCCCTATCATCTTGATTTATCCATTCAAAACTACATTTTAATAATTTATTTGCCATGTAGCCTAAAAAGTATATTTTTTGTTTTTCATTATGGCAGTGAGGAAATAAATCATTTTTTAAAACTTCTAAGGTAAATTCATACTTTTTTTTTATTCCTGAATCCTTATCCATATTTATTGGTGTAAACATAGCATAATTCATTAAATATCTAATAGCATCTTCTTTTGTCAAAATTGTATTTGCATTTATAATACTACCTTGTAAACCAAAAATTAATTTTTTATATTTTTTATCATCTATATCTAATATAATTTTTTCACATATGTCTTTGTCCGAAATGACACCCAAAGCTCTAAATATTACAAATAAAGGCACTGATTGTTTCATTCTTGGAATTTGAATATAAATTGAATTACCTGATCCAGTATGCTTACTTGTCAACATCATATTTATTTGCTTTGGACTAATACATTTAAAATCCGGAACCGATTTTATTTCAGCCATCCAAGACCATTTTGTATTTCCTTTACTTACATTAAAACAATATACTTTATTTTCAGCAGCTCTTTCTTGACCTAAAACTGTTTTTTCACTACCATTTATTATAAAATATCCACCTGCATCAAATTTACATTCACCTGTTATATTCTCATTTAAATGAGTATATTGATTCAATACACAAATTGATGATTTTAACATTATAGGTAATTTTCCAATATGAATATTCGGTAATATATTATAAATAGTCTGACTATTCTCAAAATTATCACCTGTTCTTATTATATATTTAATATTTAAATCAACTGTCATCATAGATGCGTATGTAAAGTTTCTTAATCTAGCTTCTTGTGGAAACATTAATTTTGATGCTCCATTATTTTCATGAATTTGTGGCCTATATAAATGAAAATTATCAAAAGTTATAAATATCTCTAAGCTATATTTTCCTGAATCTTTATCGTAATCATTTTCACTACAAATTTTTACCGGGTTAAACATATCAATAGTTTTTTGAATTTGATAATTTACAAAATTATTATATGACTCCAATTGATGTCTCACCAATTGAGTTAAATACTGATCTTTGAAATAAGATTCAATTACATCCCATGTGTCTTTACTCTTATTTTCTTTCGATTTATTCTCCATTATTCTTTTCGCGTTTATTATTTTCTTATTATTATTATTTTTCTTATTATTATTTTTCTTCATTTATTAAATTAATTTATACATCAATTTATTTTTAAATCATTATCGTAATTTATTTTTTTAGTAAAATTAAAATATATAATTATATTATATGGATAATAATCGCAATAAAAATAATTATATTAATAAAAATCGTTATAATAATAATTTAAAAGATTTGTCAAATAATAGATTTTTTCTTAATCCTATACTAGGAAAAAAATATTATCATGATAAAACAACCCTTCAAAATTCAAGGGATGATGATTTTTTATTTATAAAAAATAAAAATCAAAAACTTAAAACAAAAAACTATTTAAACTATAAACCAAATAATTTAATAATGGATACACCACGACCTTCATCTAGATCAACAAAATTAATTGAAATATTAGATAAAGAAGAATCCAACAGATTTAAAAAAGAACAAGAGGGAAAAATCGAAAGGGAAAAAAAAGAACATGAATTACTATTAAGAGAGAAAGAGAGATTAGAAAAAGAATATGATAATATTCTTAATGAAAGAACCGAATTACTTCTGAAATTTATACTTGATGAATCAGATAAAGAATTTAATAGTAATTTTTCAAATCCATATTATTCTGACTATAAAGAATATTTAGAAAAACCTCTATTGAATAATGAAGAAAGAAATAATGAAGAAAATATTAAAAATTTACTTGAACAAGAAAAACCAATAATTAAGGAAAAAATATTGATAAATGCGTCAATAGATAATTTAATAGATTTAATTAATCTATGTGATAAATATCCGATTTCTGATGATGTAGAATATAATATAAATATGCAATTACTTCATAATATAAAACCTGATTTATTAGAATTGCAAAATATGATTGGAATGAAAACATTAAAGGAAAATATTGTTGATCAAATTTTATATTTTATACAAGATTTGCATAATGTTTCTCCAAATAATTCTGATTATTTACATGCTGTAATTTATGGTCCACCAGGAACTGGCAAAACAGAAGTTGCAAAAATTATGGGTAAAATTTTTAGTAATTTAGGAATTTTAAAAAAAAATGTTTTCAAAAAAGTAACAAGAGACGATCTTGTAGCTGGATATTTAGGTCAAACTGCCTTAAAAACAAAAGAGGTTATAACTGAATGTTTAGGAGGAGTTTTATTTATTGATGAGGCTTATGCTTTGGGAAATTCTGAAAAAAAAGATTCATTTTCAAAAGAAAGTATTGATACTATTTGTGAAGCATTAAGTAACTATAAAAATGAGTTTATGTGTATTATTGCTGGTTATGAAGAAGAATTAAAAAGTTGTTTTTTTAGCTATAATCCGGGTTTGGAATCTAGATTTACATGGAAATTTAAAATAGATGAATATTCACCCGAAGAACTAAGACAAATTTTTGAAAAAAAAATTGTTGATTGTGGGTGGAAATTAAAAGAACCATTAACAAATGAATGGTTTGAAAAAAATAAAGAATTTTTTACTTATTTTGGTAGAGATATGGAAATATTATTTTCAAAAGTAAAAATAGCACACAGTAGAAGAGTATTTTGTTTGCCAAAAGAAGAAAAAACACTTATTAACTTTAATGATTTAGTAAAAGGTTTTGAAATATATCAAAATATAGGAAAGGATAATAAACAAATAGAAATAAAAAAGGAAAGAAAAAGAATTTATGAATCTTTATATTGTTAATATTAAAAAATAAATATTTAATATTAATGTATATTTAATTTAAAAATGTCTGATAGAAAAACGATTCAAATAAACGAAGATTTATTTAAAAGTGGTGGAACTATTAAAAAAACAAAGAAGAAGAGAGAAAAAAAAGAAAAACCTAAACCAATTATTAAGCCTAATACTTTAAAAAAAAATCTTATTGCAAAAATAAAATTACATCAGCAAAAAGAAAAAATGAAAAATAAAGAAAATCCATTAAAGTCTGAAAATAATAATACCAAAGAAGATTTTGAAAATGATTTTAAAAGCACTCTTGATTATTTATCAAAATTATCTGAAAAAAGGAAAAAAAATAAAACAAAAAATAAGAAAAATAACAATAACAATAACAATAACAATAACAATAACAATAACAATAACAATAACAATAACAATAACAATAACAATAACAATAACAATAACAATAACAATAACAATAACAATAACAATAACAATAACA
>Ga0233415_10000185_pt1 | contig 31650 bp, 29 predicted proteins | sample Na_anoxic_12_MG_FD_188631 | JGI IMG/M metagenome (GOLD analysis project Ga0233415, IMG submission 188631) | Seawater microbial communities from Saanich Inlet, British Columbia, Canada - Na_anoxic_12_MG | ecosystem: Environmental > Aquatic > Marine > Inlet | place: Canada: British Columbia...
GTGGGTTAATCCTCGAAATACTACCAGTATTACTGCCTGCCCCGTAGGTCCGGCAGATCGTACCGGGGTGGTTAAAATTTTCGTCTTCCTTGATCTTAACGAAAAATCCTAGTTTTCGTTTGGGCACTAACTAGAATTTACATCATCACAACTTATCCAGCAAATCACAAATCAGCCGGACGCCGAAGCCTGTGCCGCCGGCACCGCAGTATGCAGATTCCTTTTTGGCGTAAGCCGGCCCTGCAATATCAATATGGGCCCAGCGGGTATCTTTAACAAATTCCGAGAGGAACAGCGCAGCAGTGATGGCGCCACCATAACGTGTACTGCCCACATTATTCAGATCAGCGAAATCGCTTTTAAAAAGTTCTTTATAATCTTCAGGCAGCGGCAAACGCCAACAGCGTTCATGGGTCTTCTGGCCGGATAAAATAATATCTTCTGCCAATTTATCATCAAAAGAAAAAGTCCCGGCGATCTTTTCGCCCAGAGCAACAACACATGCTCCGGTCAGCGTGGCCATATCAATGAGGGTCTGGGGTTTATATTTACTGACCACATAAGAGATGGCATCTATCAATATCAGTCTGCCCTCGGCATCTGTATTCCCTATTTCCACGGTTTTTCCATCATAACTTTTGATAATGTCTCCAGGACGGGAGGCATTTCCTGACGGCATATTTTCAACAATAGGGATGATGCCGATAATTCTAAATCTGAATTTAAGCTTTGCTGCTGTGATCATTGTTGCCGCCACTGAAGCCGCACCGGACATATCCGCCTTCATTTCGTCCAGAGCTGCCGAAGGCTTCAGGTTGATACCGCCCGAGTCGAACGTTACGCCTTTTCCAACCAGTGCAACTGTATTCTTGGCTCCCCTTGGATTGTGTTCCAGAACCACCATCCTTGGCTTGCTCCGGCTACCGGCCGCAACCGCAATGATTGCGCCGAATTTTTTCTGTTTCAGCTCTTTTTCACCTAACACGGTTACTTTGAGATTCTCTTTTCTGGCAAGCGTAACAATAGACCTGGTGAAACGTTCGGGTTTTTTTTCGTTAGACGGCGTACTGACCCATTCTCTTGCAAGAATAGTCCCCTGGCAAATAGTTTTAACTCGTGACGATAATCGGCCGTACTTTCTGGTTTCGTCAGGTTTTACGAGGAAATTGATCTTTTTAACCGGTTTATGCTTCTTTTCTTTTTTGTATTTATCAAAGAGATGATTCCCTAAATAGGCGCCTTCCAGCATTGCCTCAAGGATAGACGTCATTTTCATATTGATTTTTTTGGCCAGAGGAACAGCTATCAAGACATTTGAAAGTTTTTTCTTGATCAATGCCTTTACTGCTTTGCCGGTTGTGGCACGCAATGCCTCTATATCGATCTTTTCAAGTTTTCCAAGCCCCATAAAAACCACTCTCTCAGCTTTGACCTCGGGCAGGTTGTAAAAGACGACTTCATCATCTTTATCCCCTTTGAACTCCTTGATTTCTTTTGCTTTATTTATAAGAGAAGTTATAGTTTTGTCGTCAAAAACATTTTTATCCTCACAAACAGGAATAACCAGCGATTCCACTTTTTCTTTTTTAAGATCAACCGACTTTAAATGTATCATCCGTGCTTCTCCTTTCAGGTGGATCTGGATTTTTTGATGTAAATTATATGTTCTGATATTATATACTTAAACCTTACTGTCAATGAGAATATCTATTTAGTGCCCGAACGAAAACTGTCTTTTCCGCCAATATCTGCGTCAGACTCAAATTTTAATCCTCGAAATACTACCAGTATTACTGCCTGCCCCGTAGGTCCGGCAGATCGTACTGGGGTGGTTAAAATTTTCGTCTTCCTTGATCTTAACGAAAAATCCTAGTTTTCGTTCGGGCACTATTTAGCACGAATATCACATGAAATATCCGGATTGTTTAATAATTGCTAATCATGCAATATTCCACGGCACCCAGATTAGCTTGACATTATAAACAGTTGTTTGTATCTATCAAACAGAAATTTTATTTTATAACTTCTTCGCAAATGATTGGAGGTAAAACATGATTAACAAGGCAATTCTGATCGGCAACCTTGGAAGAGATCCTGAAGTTCGTTATACCCCAGATGGAACTGCCGTTGCCAATTTCACCATAGCCACATCTGAGAGATGGAAGGATAAAAATACAGGAGAAATGCAAGAACGTACAGAATGGCATCGTATTGTTGCCTGGCATAAACTTGGTGAAATATGCGGTGAATACCTTTCAAAGGGCAAACAGGTTTACATTGAAGGTCGAATTCAGACGAGATCATGGGAAAAGGATGGTGTTACAAGATATACTACTGAGATTATTGCATCCGATATGAAAATGCTGGGTACAAGAGGTGATGCCGATACATACAGACCGCCTGAACCTTCACAGACTCCAGAATCCTCGGGGCCATCACTTCCGGACAAACAGGATGACGATATCCCTTTTTAGTCCTTAAACTCTGATTTCTTGTGTTTTTATGTCAAAAAATCAAATGAGTTACCCGCTAGTGCTTCGCATTAAATCTACGATTTGTGTAACAGGGCACTCCCATTGGTTCCCTTGATATGCTTATCGCAGCCCATACCCTTTCGATAGACGGCATTCTTGTCACCAATAACGAAAAGGAATTTAATCGAATACCGAAATTAAAAAATCGATAATTGGGCAAAAAAGGGCATTTTGCAAAGGTCTCACATGTGAATTGTACAATATGGCACGGTTAGACAGACAAAATGTTTCCGGTGTGTTGGAAACTAAAGGGGGTCGGACAAACCGGATGCGCCTGTCTATACTCCAGTGCTTGACCGCTTCGGAAAGGCGATTTATCGTTAGTGCGGTTATGCAGGGGAGACTTTTTTAAGAATCTTTATTTTCTTCTATCTTGTCAGGCTCTTTTTTTTCAGGTTCTGAGGTGGCGCCTCTGAAATTTCTTATAGCTTTACCCATACCCGCCCCTATTTCCGGAAGCTTGCCGGCACCAAAAATAATCAGGATAATAACGAGTATTATAATAAGTTCCGGCATTCCAATTCCAAACATACAATCCTCCTATTTATTAGTACCTTGGTTGTAACTTTTGTGCATTCTATAGCAAAATATTTTCACCGGTACAATTTCTCTATCTTAAAATAATTGAAGATTTAAAGAATTCTGTCAATATTCGATGCCTATTTTGGTTCCGGATCGTCCGGGATAGGTTCAGTCTTTCTTAGTTCCTCCAAAAGCTGTCCAAACTCTTTTGATTTTAAATAACGGTCGATGACACTCTGATAATCTATCCATTTATTCCAGACTTCGATCCAGTCCTCATTGTGCCAGTAACATTCAGGATCGCCCTTGCCTTGTAACCGCTCGATGTAATTGACATATTCTTCAGAGCAGCTTTCACAAAAGCGGTATGGTATCTTCAGATTTCTGTCAGTTTTTACCTTGCTTTTTTGACCAGGGCTGATCTGCGTGCCACATTTTTCGCATTTAAAAGCGCAGTGGGTGCAATGAAAAATTTTCTGAACAGCCAGAATCTTGCGTTTTCTGATTATCTCAGCTTTTTTTTCTTTGGTATGCTGCAGTTTGTCGTCAAGTTGGATGATTTTAGTCACGGCAAACCTTTTAAAAAAATCGGATTAAAAAACCATCTGTTGCAACCTCTAGAAATTGCAACAGACATCCGCTTTTCAGTTTTTTAAGTGAATCAGTTATTATAATAACACCGGCAAATTTACGTGTCAATCTATTCCAGAAAGCTGCAAGCTTTACTCTTTTATTTTTTCTATAACCTTGTAAATTGATATCACTCGTGATAGTTATTTTCTTAGCCAACCGGTAAAAATTAATGCCTGAAAGGAGCCTAATTTATGGCAACAAACTTTCGTGCCGATTGTCTTCCGGTTTTGATCGGAAGTCTTCCTCTGCAGGATCACACGGAAGGGGTTAAGCTGGTTTTCGAGTATACCCCTGAAATTCCTTTATGGGTTCAGCTTCCTGCCTATAAGGAAGAAGGAATGATGGCCCAATTTCAGCCGGGTCTTCCGGGCCTTAAAATGGAAAAGGACAAATCCTTTATTGATACCTCTGATCCGTCTTTTGATGACGATCTCCTTGCATTTTACGAAGAATATATGGCGGTGAAGGAAGGGGAAAAAGATCTAGACGGTTCGAGATTTTCCCTGACAATCGATACAGCCAGAGGATTTTTTTCGTTCGTAGAGCACCTTCAGGCTCTTTCTGATCGCCCGGTAGCTGTTAAAGGCCAGATAACCGGTCCTATAACGTTTGGCCTTGGTTTGACCGATCAGAACCAAAAGGCCATATTTTATGACGAGCAGCTAAAAGATACTGCTGTTAAGCTTTTAGCTCAAAAAGCCGGATGGCAGGTGAGAAAGCTTTCAAGTTTCGGATGCCCGGCCATCATTTTTTTCGATGAACCTGCGCTGGCCGGATTCGGTTCATCCGCATTTATAAGCATATCCCATGATGAAGTCATAAACTGTTTTGAGGAAGTTATTGAGGCTGTACATGATGAAGGAGGTATTGCTGGAATACATGTGTGCGCCAATGCCGACTGGTCCCTGATTCTGGAATCTACAGCCGATATCATCAGCTTTGATGCCTATTCTTTTTTTGATAAACTGATGCTCTATCCGGATCATATTAAGCGTTTTGTCGATTCAGGCGGCATCTTGGCCTGGGGGATTGTTCCGACATTAAACGCAGATGACATTGAAAAAGAGACGACCGATTCACTGGTAGCCAAGTGGGAGGAACAGGCCCGGGTGATCGAAGCGATCGGTATTGATAAGTCCACAATACTGGCTCAGACGTTAATAACGCCAAGCTGCGGAACAGGTTCCTTAAGCCTTGATCATGCAAAAAAGGTGCTTGTTTTAACAAAACAGGTTTCGGATATAATAAGAAAAAAATTTGTATCAATTTAGTCACTTTTATCCTGAACGGATGCTTTGCGCCGGTTTATTCTGAATAGGGTTGCATAATTACATGTCGGATTTAAAAAACTGCTCCGGCTCTGTCATCGAACCCGGCTCCTTGGTATATTCGGTGGGGACTGATCCTTCTTTGAAGCATTCAAAGATGGTCTTGTTAGATTCGGGAATGGGTAAAAGACCGGTTTCGGCATCAATTTTAGAAAAGACAACGCCTTCGGGAACCTGAAAAACTCTAACAGGTTTGCCTGCCAGTACTTTCTGCATAAAACCGAGCCATATGGGGCTTGCAGCCCTGGAACCGGTTTCGGACTTTCCGAGGGAGCTCTCATCATCAAAACCTACCCATGTTCCTGTTGTGTAACGCGGAGTGTATCCTAAAAACCATGCATCATGAAGATTGTTTGTTGTACCGGTCTTGCCTGCCACCGGCCTGTTCAATGCTCTGACCCTGTGGCCGGTCCCGTGCTTGACTACACCCTCAAGAAGATTGGTCGTGATATAGGCCGTATTTTTTTCAATGACCTTTTCTCTGACAGGACTCGATTCCTCGATTACATTTCCGTCTCTGTCGACAATCTTTGTTATAAAGACAGGACTTAAAAGATAACCAAGATTGTTAAAAACCGAATAAGCCCCGACAAGCTCCAGCAAAGATACACCCGAAGACCCTAAAGCTATTGAAAGATCCCTGTTCAGTTTTGACGTGATTCCAAGTTTTGTGGCATAATCTCTAGCGTAATCAATGCCGATAGCTTTTAAAATTTTTATGGTTACAACATTGCGCGATTTTGCAAGGGCATTACGAAAAAGTGTGGGGCCGTAAAATTTTTCCTTGTAGTTTCTGGGTTTCCACGTAAAGTCGTGTTCCGTATCCTGATACACTATCGGAGAATCGATTATCATGGTTGCAGGGGTATATCCCTTGTCAAGCGCCGCTGCGTAGATGATCGGTTTAAATGCAGAACCAGGCTGTCGCCTCGACTGAATAGCCCTGTTGAACTGGCTCTCTCTGAAATCTTTACCTCCCACCATTACCTTCACATTTCCAGTTTCCGACTCGATGCACAGCAGGGCGGCTTGAACCCTTGGAACCTGTTCCAGATCAAGCCACCATCGGTTTGTATTAAAAATTTTATTTTTAACTTTAACAAGTATAACATCACCCACGGATAAAACCTCTCCGACATGTTGAACTCTGGCTTCGAAATAGGCAATCTCGGGATCAGGCTTTCTTGCCCAGCGCATATCCTCAATTTTTATTATTCCCAGAGTATTACCTATTCGAACCACTACTGTATTCGTCTTGTTATTGACTTCTATCACAGCACCTTCTGTGATTTTTCCCTCTTCAAGGGGTGCTTTTCCAAGCTCAATCTGAAGTTCCTTTGAAAACGATTCGATCTCTTCCGGCTGTAGATGCTTCATCGAACCCCGATATCCCTGGCGTTTATCCAGCGCATATAGCCCCTTTTCTATTTCTCCACGCGCAATCTTTTGCATTTCAATATTCACCGCAGCATAAATTTTGAGCCCTTCCTTGTATAAGATGTCGGCACCGTATTTTTTTGCGATATAACGCCTGATATGCTCGGTATAAACTGGGACTTCTTCTATATACCAGTTTTTCCTTGGTTTAATATCAAGCTCTTTATTGATTGCTTCAGTAGCTTGAATATTGGTTATAAAGCCTTCCTCAACCATCCTGTTTAAAACATATATCTGACGCTGCTTTGCCCTTGCCGGATGTCTAAAGGGCGAGTATCTGCTCGGTGCCTGGGGCAGGCCTGCCAGGATAGCACATTCTGCCAGGTTCAATTCCTGAGCGGATTTTCCGAAATAATTCTCGGAAGCAGCTTTCACCCCATATGCTCCATGCCCTAGATAAATCTGATTTAAATACAGAAAAAGAATTTCATTTTTAGTAAACTTCTTGTCAATGCGGTATGCAAGGATGGCTTCTTTTATTTTGCGTGTATAACTTCTTTCCGGTGTCAAAAAAAAAGATTTTGTAACTTGCTGGGTAATTGTACTGCCGCCCTGGACGATGGTTCCGGCCTCGATGTTCTTGAAAAACGCCCTTATAATACTTAAAATATCTATCCCTTTGTGTTTATAAAATCTTGCATCCTCCGCAGCAATAAAAGCTTTCTTAAACATATCAGGCATTTGGGATAGAGGGATCACAATTCTCCGTTCTTTAGAAAATTCAGCGATCTTTCGGTTGTCATCTGAATATACCGTTGTGATTACAGGTGGCCGGTAATCCTTTAACGAAGATATTTTGGGAAGATTTCTGCCAAGGTAAAAATAGACTCCGGCAACTCCAAACATACCGGATATCATCATAAAAACAGACACCAAAATAAACCATCGGACAATTTTTGCAAAAATTCCCCCCTGGTCTCGCCGGACTCGCTTTTTAAGTATTTGAGAAGTTTTTTTGCGTTTTAGCATAATTCCTGTACGTTAAACGGATCAAATTCGTGGTTTTTGGTCTTGTTGTTGCGTAAACTTAAACTCCTATTGAATATCAAATATCGGTTTGTTACGCAAGGTACTTGATAGCCCCAAACAGGGTAAACGCATTCGATTGCGGTGCAGCGTAGCGACGGCGTATTGGGATTCAAATGCGTTTGCCCTGTAGCCCCAAATCTACCGCCTGTTTTACTCATTATAGCAATGGTCAAAATTCAACAAATCTCTTTACATGATTGCTTATTTGCAATACATGGTAATAATCGAACTTCACCAGACCGAAATTAAACAGGAATATCCGAATGTTTGTTAACAAATCCAAGTTTAACTGAATTCAAGTGAATTGTATATTGAAAATTAAATAAAAAACATAACACCTTATTTGGCATTGTTCCGCCAAGGTTCAGCAGCGGAACCATATGATGTCGCTTAGCGCCTAAAGGAGGAAGAATGATGAATACTAATTTGCCTATTTCCTTAAAAGCAGTGGACCGTGTTGAAATTCTAACCCTTATAGACAACTATGTTGATCTTTTGCTGCCGCCCTCGGAAATTATCACCCGTCCCCCGCTGGCAAAGGACGGCAACATTCTGGATGACACCCTTCTGGCGGAACATGGACTGTCCCTTCTTATTACTGTATATCAAGGAGAAATGAATCACACCATCCTTTTCGACACCGGTTATACCAAAATCGGCGTGCTTCACAATATTGAACAACTGGGGCTAAATATTGAGAAAATAGAATCGATTGTCATCAGCCACGGTCACATGGACCACACAGGTTCCCTTTACGGCATTCTCGACAAAATACCCGAAACGATTCCCCTGGTGGTTCATCCCGGCGCATTTGAATATCCTCGCTATACCCGTACTCCGGACGGCAGCACGCGCCTTTTTCCTCGAACACTGGTCAAAGATGAACTTGAACAAAAAAATGTTGAAATCGTGGAAAGCAAATCAACGACCCTGATCGCCGATGATATGATCATGGTAACCGGAGAGGTGGAACGTACAACGGAATTTGAAAAGGGAATGCCCAATGCCCTTATAGAAAAAGACGGAGAATTAGTGTTTGATCCGTTTGCCGACGATCAGTCCATTATCGTTAAACTCAACGGAAAGGGTCTGGTAGTGATTTCCGGATGTGCCCATGCAGGTATTATTAATACGATTATGTTTGCACAGAAAACAACAGGGGAAAACAACATTAAAGCAGTGATGGGAGGATTCCATCTTTCCGGACCATTTTTTGAGAAAATTCATGACAAGACTATTGCGGAATTTAAAAAGTTGGATCCCGAAGTGTTGATCCCCATGCATTGTACCGGCTGGAAAGCCATCCAGCGATTTCAAAAAGAGTTTCCTTCGAGTTTTGCGCTAAACAGCGTGGGGTCTAAGGTGACACTTTCGTGATATAGCATCGAACCCTCCCAGATCGATGTTAAGGGATTATGTAAAGCTTTTGCCATGAGAAAAAAACCGTCAACTTACCAAAGCTTTTTCTTAACGTTTTTCAAACGCTGCTCTATCGTTACCTGCTTACTTATGCTTGTTCTGTGGAGCCGAGCAACTCCTGCTGCTGTCATTAAAATCGGCGAAATTAACCCTCTTTCCGGCGGGCTGGCAAAAAACGGCATTGAGATACACCAAGGGATCGAGGTTGCCGTGGCCGAGGCCAACGAGGCCGGAGGTATCGGCGGCAAGCAGCTGCAGCTTATCTCACGAGATGATCAAAGCCGGCCGGATGTGGCCATCTCCAGGGCTGAAGAATTGTGCTCCTGGGAAAAGGTGGCTGCTCTCACCGGCGGTTATGTCGATTCCCTGGTAGGGCCCATCGCTGCAGTAGCTAAAAAATACCGAATTCCCTATGTGGCCAGCGCCAGCCTGCAAAAGGAGCTGGCACAGCATAAAAATCTATACTTTTTCAGAGTTTCCAGGCTTCAGGGCTTTGTTGAACCACTCTGTGGAATTCTTGCCGAACATTTTAAGCCCCAACATCTGGCCATTTTGCACGCCGCTACACCCGGTTCCACCGAACTGGCCCGTGACCTTGAACGCTGTTTTAAGACCCATGGCCTTAAGGTACAACTGATTGAAAAATTCCGTCCGGGTACGCCTGATTTCACCCCACTTATAGCCAAACTGGCCGGCATGAAGATTGATGTTATCGTTTCAGGTGGTTTTACACCAGATCATATCCTTCTTGTGCGCCAGCTTAAAGAAAACAAAGTGTCACCAAAAGCGTACATCGGCCCATTTGGCATTGCATATGAAAGTTTTATACGGACCATGGGTAAAGATGCCGACTACCTTTACAGCACTTGCGCCTGGAATCCAGGAATAACCGAACCGGGTACGGAAGCAACTTCCAAAGCTTTTGTTCAGAAATTTCGCCAAATGTTCAATCGGCAGCCGAATACCACCAACATGCACGGTTACACATCTGCCAGAGCTCTTATTGCGGCCATGAAGACAGTGCTGCATAACGGCCGGCCCCTTACAGGTGATAACATTCGCATAGCATTGACAAAACTTGACCTGGTTCTGCCCATGGAGCATCTTGTCTTTGGCAAAAATGGAGATCCCCTCCATTACCGTCACATGGTTGTCCAGATCCAGAAAGGAAAACTTGTGGTTGTCTATCCATCTGATCGAGCTGCCGGACAGCCGATTTATCCAATGCCCTCATGGGATCAAAGATAGCTTATGTGGACTACGGTTCTGGTTTCCGGTATTTCTCTTGGTTCCTTTTATACCCTGATAGCGCTTGGATTTGCCCTGATCTTTGGGGTAACTCGCAATTTTAATCTGGCTCATGGTGAACTGCTGGTTTTAGCAGGCTACGTGGCCTACTGGCTCTGGAAAGTATGTGCTTTGCCCTTTGTGTTCACATTTCCGGTCGCCATTCTGGTGCTACTTTTGGTTTGCCTGGGGCTTCAACGCCTATTTGCCCGGCTCAGTGAACCTCTGGAGCTGAATTCCATCGTACTTAGCTTCGGAGTGGCCATTGTAATCCAGAACAGTATGCTTTTCCTCTTTTCCGGTAATTATCGACTCATCCGCATTCCATCCCTGAATCAGGGTATCCGCTTTCATGGTTTTTACATGAGTTATGGCCAGCTTACTCTGCTTCTTTTATCCCTTATTATTATTTTTTTGCTTTACATCATCATGTATCGAACGTATTTGGGAAAGGCGCTGAGGGCCACGATTCAGGATAAGGAAGCGGCTGCTCTGGCCGGAATCAATGTGGCGGTCATGGGAACACTCGCTTTCTGTCTTGGGGCCGTGCTTATCGGTCTTGCAGGACCGCTTTACGGTTGCATCCACTATCTCTACCCGTCAACCGGACGTGAGGCCACTTTGCTGGCCATTACCATTACAATTTTTGCCGGTGTCGGCCGCCTGAGCGGAATCATTTTGGCAGGCTGGATTTTTGGACTGGCAGAATCCTTTACCGTGATATTCTGCGGAGCCAGCTGGCGCGAAATGGTTGCTGCCGTTTTGTTACTCACCCTGCTGGCTTTCAAGCCCCATGGCATTCTTGGGGAAAAATTGTAAGGCCATTAACCCTGACTGTCTCGTAAAAAGTCAGATTTTGATGGCAAAGTAAAAAGCTCCAAATTCAAGGCGCGCAAATTCCGAGGAACGAGACGTACTTATAATACGTCGCAGTGACGAGGAATGCAGCGCAACATAGAAGTTGGACTTTTTACGAAGCCATCAACCTTGAACCTATGAGCTGTGAGCACCTACTATTCCGAAAAATACAATGATTAATTCATCATCGATAAAAAATTCTCGATATGGCTTAAGTAAGCGTTTAAAGCTGGATAAAGTCGTTCTTCTGATGGCTCTATTCCTCTTGTTGCTGCTTCCAGTTCTGGTTCGGCACAATGACTATATTCTGCAAGTCTTTACCCATGCCCTGCTCCTGGCTACCCTGGCACTTGCCTGGAACATTCTGGGCGTGAGCGGTTCGATTTCACTTGGGCATGCCGCTTTTTTTGGAGCCGGTGCTTATGCTTCGGCTCTTTTAAGTCTTGATTCGGGTCTATCTGTCTGGCTCACAATTCCTTTAGCCGGATTTATAACCACAGGTCTTGGTTTTATTATGGGCCTGATATGCATGCGCCTGAGGGGTGCTTATTTTGCCCTGGCAACCCTGGCCTTTATAGAAATTCCCAGAGTTGTTACCGATAACTGGGATGGACTAACCCGCGGTTCCCTCGGGCTGGTAGGTCTGCCGGGATTTCCCTCTCTACACCTGGGTTCATGGCATATCGATTTTTATTCCAGTATCACCGCCTCTTATTATCTTATGTTTGTCTATTCTCTTGTATTACTGGGCCTGGTGGGATTTATATTTCGTTCCAATCTTGGTCTGGCACTTCAGGCCATCCGCGAAGAGGAAGTCGCTGCCGAAGCCGTAGGCATTCAGGCGAACAACTTTCGATTGCTCTCCATGCTGCTCAGTGCCTTTTTCACCGGGATCAGTGGTGCCTGTTATGCACACCTGGTCCGATATATTAACCCAGGACTGGTCTATGGACTTCATTTTTCCGCCATACCCATGATCTTTGCTATTTGCGGAGGTCGGTTCACTATTACAGGACCCGCTCTGGCAGCGCTAATTATTTATCCTTTGGATCAGTTCATTTTTCACCCTCTGATTCCGGCGGGCCATGAATTCCTTTATGGGGCGGTGCTTATCTTTGCTGTTCTCTTCATGCCGGCCGGGTTCTGGGGAAGGATGCAGCGCAACGCAGGAGTTGGACATTTTACGAAGCCGTCAAGTTCTGGTATTTAGGTAATCCCTTACCAGTGTTAGTGCTTCGTCCCTGCTTTTAATTTTATTTGTTAGTTTTTCTTCTTCCACAAGGTTTAGAATTGATTTGAATAGAGGTGAAGGGGTAAGCTCGAATTCATGAATAAGATCACGGCATGTAATCAGCGGCGGTTCCTTAATTTTGGGCTTAAAACTATAAAAAAAATCATGAATCATCTCTTTTGCAAACCCTATGAAGGCCTTGTTTGTTTGATTTGGCTTGTCTCGTTTTGCCATGATATCAGCAAGGGTATGCAATAGCAGGGCCGGCGTGTTTTCTCCGCATTTTATAAAGAAACGGGTTACCCCTTTATGTGTTAACGTTTTCTTTTGGTAAGCCGTAAAAAGAAAAAGCGGATTTGAATGATTGCGGATAATAAAATCGATGAAACGCTTTTCACGGTTGGAAAATCTCAACTTTTGGCTGATTTTTTGAGCCAGATCGGCACTTTCTCGGGAATGACCGTAGAAATGGATTGTTCCCCGGTTATCTATGTTTGTTACAAAAGGCTTTCCTATGTCATGCAATAAAATTGCATATTTAAGGAGCACTGTTATGTCTTCATCAATATATCGGCGGATCTGGATGCAAGTATCCGGCAGAAGCCCGGCAGGATTGTTGAGTATGGTTTCAAGATGGTGATATGCTTGCATTGTATGTTCAAATACGTCATAAAGATGGTGGCTGTTTTGAAGGCATCCTTTTAACCCATCAAGATCTGGGAAGATGGCGGTTAAAAGACCGGTGTCATCCATTTGGGAAAGATAATAATATGATTTTGACGTGCGGAGCATTTTGACAATTTCGCCCCTTATCCGTTCACCGGCTGAATTTTTTATCAGTTTTGCATAAGCTCTTATAATGGAAGCGGTCTGTGATTCGATTTCGAAATTCAAGCATGCGCCGATTCTATAGGCCCGTATCAAGCGGATCGGATCTTTTCTAAAAATATCTGTTGAAACCATACGAACTTTTTTATCGGCAAGATCCCGAAGACCGCCCAGGCAGTCGATAATTTCTCCTGAAGACAGGTCGTATGCCATGGCATTGATGGTAAAATCCCTCTTTTTAAGGTCGTTTTCTATAGAGCAGCCGTTTAAAGATGTTATATCAAAAATATGATCATCTGATACAACCCGGATGATCATCTGTCCCGGTTTTCCCATCCTGACCAGGCGGCCCGATATGTTTTTGGCCATCTTTTCCGCAAATTTTTTTGGATTTTCCTTGACTGCAATGTCATAGTCGGTTGGAATTCGATCAAGAAGTAGATCCCTGATCGAGCCGCCAATGATATAAGCGCCTTTTTTTTGAGGAAAAATATCTGGATTAAAATGAATCATTGATCTTTTTACTTTTCTTGACGTTGTATCTCTTTATGATTATTCTAAATCTTCAACTCCACCAAAGGAGGACAAAAATCGTACAGTGAGCGAAGCAAACTAACTTAATTGTATCACTATTTTCAGGTTGTGTCTATCCGGATACTGTTATGATCGAAACCATAAAAAAAGTTTTTAAAGTTGCTGTTACAGGAGGTGCCGGATCCGGCAAAAGCTTTGTTTGCAACCGACTGAAAGAGTTGGGTATAAAGATTATAAGTTCCGATGTGCTGGCCATGGAAACTGTTGCTCCGGGCTCGACGGCTCATGAAAAAATCTTCAACTATTTCGGTGCAAAGGTATTGTTAAGTGACGGCACGCTGAATCGCCAAATGTTGCGACGTATTATTGTAAACGATGGTGCCGCCCGGCTTTCCCTGGAGCGGTTTATACATCCGGAGATATCGAAGCTTATGCAAAAAAAGGTGGTTCAAGCGGAACAGCAAGGTAATCGTGTCGTGGTGGTAGAGGTTCCTCTTCTTTTTGAACTCGGCATGGAAGATAAGTTCGATCTTATTGTTGTGGTTAGTGCTGCCCGAAAATTGCGGGTTAAAAGGCTGATGGACCGCGATAACGTCTCCCGTGATGAGGCTGAAGAACTTTTAAATGTTCAGATGCCGGATAAAGAGAAGGTTGAACGTGGAGGGTTTGTATTGTCAAATGACTGTTCAAAGGAGCAACTAATAAGATCTGTTGATCAGTTATATGAAAAATATTTTAAAAATAAATAAAAAGGATCAAAAGTCCTTGACAGACGGGAAATCATGTTTTAGAATTCTTGAAAATATATGAGAACACACCCGTTTGGATCCCCCCTTTTGGAGAGAATGCCTAATTTTTCAAATTAATTCACTGAACGCATATATTCTTCCATAAAAGCCGATATGGATCCGGTTAATAATTTATAATATTATTTTACAACGTTATACAACTCGGCCAGGCCGCTTATAGAAAGGAATTCCCTTATTATGAACATTGTTCAACTTAAAGACAAGAAAATTAGCGAGTTAGCCCTTTTGGCCAAAGATTTCAAGATTGATGGGGCTGCTGGAATGAGAAAGCAGGATCTTATTTTTGCCCTGCTACAAGCAGAAATTGAAAAGACCGGTTTGATATTCGGGGAAGGTACACTCGAAATACTGCCGGACGGATTCGGATTTTTGCGGGCGCCTAATTATAATTACTTGCCGGGACCGGATGATATTTATGTCTCTCCCTCACAGATACGTCGTTTCAATCTAAAAACCGGAGATACTGTGTCCGGGCAGATTCGGCAACCCAAGGAGACGGAACGATATTTTGCCCTGTTAAAGGTCGAGGCGGTAAACTATGAGGACCCTGAGTTGGCCAGGGAAAAAATTCTTTTTGACAATCTGACCCCGCTTTATCCTGATAGAAAGATAATGCTTGAAGCTGATTCTGATAATTATTCCATGAGAATAATGGACCTTTTGACTCCCACCGGTTTTGGCCAAAGAGGTTTGATTGTTTCACCCCCCAGGTCAGGCAAAACAATGCTTTTGCAGTCAATTGCCAATAGTATCAGTGCAAATCATAAAGATATTGTTCTGTTTGTACTTCTTATTGACGAACGGCCCGAAGAGGTTACGGACATGGAGCGATCCGTGGACGGGGAGGTGATCAGTTCGACTTTTGACGAGCCTGCAGAAAGGCATGTTCAGGTCGCTGAAATGGTTATTGAGAAGTCTAAGCGCCTGGTGGAACATAAAAAAGATGTTGTTATCCTTTTAGATAGTATAACCAGGCTCGCACGGGCATACAATTCTGTTATTCCCCCAAGCGGGAAGATACTTTCCGGAGGCGTTGATTCAAATGCACTTCAACGCCCAAAACGTTTTTTCGGAGCTGCCAGAAACATTGAAGAGGGGGGAAGCCTCACCATTATAGCAACTGCGCTGGTTGATACAGGAAGCCGTATGGATGAAGTGATTTTTGAAGAATTCAAGGGTACCGGCAATATGGAAATTCAGTTAGATCGCAGGCTTGCCGATAAGCGGGTGTACCCTGCAATTGATATTAAAAAATCAGGTACTCGCAAGGAAGAGCTTCTTCTGGATCAGGAAACACTGACGCGTGTCTGGATTTTAAGAAAACTGCTTTCTTCTTTAAATCCGGTTGATAGTTTGGAGTTTTTGCTTGATAAAATGAATGGAACAAAGAATAATCAAGGTTTTCTTAATGCTATGAATGCGTAAAAGAAAAGCAGGAGGTTGAAAATATATGAAAAAGGACATTCATCCTGAGTATAAAGAGACAACCGTAAGGTGCGCATGCGGGAATGTATTAGAAGTAGGTTCGACAAAATCGGATATAAGTGTTGAAGTCTGCTCAAAATGCCATCCTTTTTTTACAGGCAAACAAAAACTTATGGACACTGCCGGACGAATTGAGCGCTTCCGCAAGAAATATGAAAAATTTCAGAACCAATAGACAGCCCTTCACCGATACTGCTAATCCCTCATATAGACAGGCAAAAGGTGATGGGCTATTTATTTTTTGCCATCAATGTTAATGAACTCATAAAAAGTCAAAATCCAACGGCAAAGTAAAAAGATCCAAATTCAAGGCGCGCAAATCCTGAGGAATGAGGCGTACTTATAGTACGCTGCAGTGACGAAGGATGCAGCGCAACGCAGAAGTTGGACTTTTTACGAAGCCGTCAATGTTTTTTAATGGAGTGATCTGATAAGACCAATGTTTGATAGATTGACAGGTGTTGAAAATCGATTCTTAGAGGTCGAAAAACTTTTGAGCAATCCTGGGATTGTACATGATCGGGATGCATACCAGCAATATAGCCGGGAGCATGCCGATCTTAACAAAATTATATCGGTTTTCAGAAAGTATAAGCGGACCTTAGAAGAGCTTAATGACAGCATGGAGCTTTTAAAAGACAAGGACCCGGATATAAAAGAGATGGCCCGTGATGAATTCGGAGCCCTAACGCTCAGGAAAGAGAACCTCGAAAACGATCTCAAAAATCTCCTTTTGCCCAAAGATCCCAATGATGATAAGAATGTTATTGTTGAAATAAGGGCAGGAACCGGCGGAGAAGAGGCCGGGCTGTTTGCAAGTGATCTTTTCAGAATGTACACCAGGTATTCTGAAAGCAAAAACTGGAAAGTCGAAGTCATGACCCATCATCCGACCGGTGTTGGCGGTTTAAAAGAGATCATCGCCATGATCCACGGCAAGGGGGCATACAGCCGTTTTAAATATGAAAGCGGCACACATCGGGTTCAGCGTGTTCCGGAAACCGAAACTCAGGGGCGGATACATACTTCTGCAGTGACTGTTGCGGTTTTGCCGGAAGCCGAGGATGTTGAACTTCATATCGATCCGAGTGAGATAAAAATAGATGTGTTCCGAGCAACCGGTCCGGGAGGTCAAAGTGTAAATACAACCGATTCAGCAGTACGTCTTACCCATCTACCCACAGGTATTGTGGTAACGTGCCAGGATGAAAAATCTCAGTTGAAAAATAAGAACAAGGGCATGAAAGTACTTCGTGCCCGTATTCTCGATCGTATGATAATGGAGCAGGATGAAAAAAGATCCAAAGAGCGGAAAAGCCAGATAGGCAACGGAGACAGAAGCGGAAGAATCAGGACTTATAACTTTCCCCAGGGAAGGGTTACCGACCACCGGATAGGACTTACCCTTTACAAGCTTGAAAACATTATGCAGGGAGAAATAGACGAAATCATAGATAAGCTTGCAACTTTTTATCAGACCCAGGCATTACAGAATGCAGAATCAGCCGAAGCCCAGGGATCCTGAATGGACCATAATAAAACTTCTCAAATGGACCACTTCTTATTTTAAATCCCACGATATAGACAGCCCAAGATCTACAGCCGAAATACTTCTCGCACATGTCTTAAAATTACAAAGAATAGATCTGTACTTACAATACGACAAGCCGCTTTACATAAATGAGCTCTCAAAATTTAAAGTTTTAATAAAACGGAGGATTAAACGGGAACCGGTTGCATATATTGTAGGGGTCAAGGAATTTTGGTCCATGGATTTCGCTGTCACAAAAGATGTCTTGATCCCGCGACCGGAGACCGAATGCCTTGTTGAGGCTGCATTAAGTCTTTTACCCGAGGATAAATGTTCTGATGTTAAATCGGTGCCAAAAAGCATATTAGAGCTCGGCACAGGATCCGGGGCTGTAATTCTTGCCATTGCATTCATGCGACCGAAACATATTTATTTTGCATCTGACCGTTCCGTTGAAGCTGTTAGACTGGCCGTCCAAAACTCAAAGCGACATGACCTCGATATGACGGTCAGTTTTTTCTGTGCTGACTGGCTTATGCCTTTAAACAGTGGAATGCAACGATTTGACATGATCATATCAAACCCGCCTTACGTTCTAACCAGGGTTATTGGGCGCCTCCAGCCTGAAATTTACAAGTATGAACCGATTTCGGCCCTTGACGGCGGTAAAGACGGACTTTTCTGTCTAAAACATATTATTAACATTGCTCATCTATATCTGAACCGGAAAGGGAGCTTGCTACTGGAAATCGGGCATGATCAAAAAAATGATGTCCAGAGTATCATAGACCAGTGTGGAAATTATGAAAATGTCGTATTTATAAAAGATTATAGTGGATACGACCGTGTTGTTCGGATGAAAAAGAAAAAAACTGTTGCGAATCAATATTTGATTTGTTAAAAAAGTTAGTTTAACTAATTCGCACGCCTTTGGACCTGTTTCCTGGTGCCCCGCATGGAGGGGTTGGATTCGGGGCTGATATTGGCGGTGGAAAAACCGTTTAAGAAGGGAGAAAATAATGGCTTATATTACAATGAAAGAACTGCTTGAATCCGGAGTGCATTTTGGTCATCAGACAAAGCGCTGGAATCCCAAGATGAAGCAATATATCTTTGGGGCCAGGAACGGCATCTATATTATTGACCTTCAGAAAACTGTTCGAATGTTCAGGAGAGTATATGATTTTGTAGTTGATATCGTTGCAAGCGGCAAGATGCTCCTTTTTGTAGGCACCAAAAAGCAGGCCCGGGATGCCATCTATGAAGAAGCGAATCGATGCGAAATGTTTTACGTTCATAACCGATGGCTGGGCGGAATGCTTACAAATTATCAGACCATAAAAAAAAGCATAGAACGTCTAAACTATCTAAATACAATTGTAAATGACGGATCGATCAATCTTTTTCCCAAAAAAGAGGGGCTGAAGCTTGAAAAGGAACGGGTAAAGCTAGATAATAATCTTGGTGGAATACGCACTATGAATAACCTTCCCGGTGCTATTTTTGTCGTTGATCCCAAGAATGAGGCGATTGCAGTTCGTGAGGGGAGAAGACTCGGGATTCCGATTATTGCAATTGTTGATACCAATTGTAATCCTGATGAGATTGATTATATCATACCCGGCAATGATGATGCCATCCGAGCAATACGGCTGATCACATCCAGAATTGCTGATGCTTGCATTGAAGGTAAAGAGCGTCTGGATGAAAAACAGCAGGCTGAAGCCGACAAAGAAGTGGAAGAAGTATCTGAAGTTGCGACTGTGGGTGCGGAATTAAAACCGGGTGAAAGAAAGATTATTTCAGACGGTTTGGAGGGGCCTGTTGTGGAAATAATAAAAAGAAAAACATCTGCAACCGAAAATGATGATGAAACCCCTGAAGATTCTGAAAGTCAGGAGCCGGGAGAAACAACTGAAGCTGAAGAGACAGGAGAATAATGATGGCAACAATTAGTGCTGCGATGGTTAAACAGCTCCGTGAACAGACAGGGGCAGGAATCATGGATTGTAAAGAAGCACTTTCCGAGTGTAGTGGAGATGTAAGCAAGGCGGTCGATTTTTTAAGAAAAAAAGGTCTGGCCACGGCTGCTAAGCGAGCCGGCAGGGCCACGACTGAAGGGATAATCGAGTCTTATATTCATATGGACAGCAAGCTTGGTGTTCTGGTCGAAATCAATTGTGAAACCGATTTTGTCGCAAAAAATGATGATTTTAAGGAATTTTCAAAAAATATTGCAATGCATATTACAGCTACTAATCCTGTAAGTATACGGCCGGAAGATGTTCCGAAAGAGACGATCGACAAAGAAAAGGAAATTTACCGTGAACAGGTCCTGGAAATGGGCAAGCCTGAAAAAATAGTAGATAAGATAGTAGAAGGCAAGCTGAAAAAATATTTTAAGGAGAACTGCCTGATGAATCAGGCATATGTTCGTGATCCCGATATAACCATAGAAGATTTATTAAATGAAATAGTTGCAAAGATCGGTGAGAACATTGCAATCAAACGTTTCGCAAGGTTCAAAATAGGTGAGTAATAAGCTTTGACAATGCCTCGATTTAAAAGGATTGTATTGAAACTGAGCGGTGAAGCGCTGATGGGCGATCAGAGCTTTGGAATAAGCCCTGATGTCATAAAATATGTGGCTGAAGAAGTCCGTTCGGCATTTGACTTAGGAGTTCAAATCGCCATAGTTGTGGGCGGTGGTAATATTTTCAGGGGAGTTGCCGCCGCTTCATATGGTATGGACAGGGTCTCTGCCGACCGCATGGGTATGTTGGCCACGGTGATTAACAGTCTGGCCTTACAGGATGCTCTGGAAAGCAATGGAATTATGACTCGTGTTCAAACCGCCATTTCAATGCATGAGGTGGCCGAACCGTTTATAGTCCGGAGAGCCATCCGCCATCTTGAAAAAGGGCGGGTGGTGATATTTGCAGCCGGCACCGGCAATCCTTACTTTACCACAGATACAGCTGCGGTGCTCAGGGCACAGGAAATACGTGCCGAAATTCTTTTAAAGGCAACAAAGGTTGACGGCCTTTACGATGCGGACCCGGTTGTTGAAAAGAATGCTAAATTTATAAAAAAAATCAAATATATGGAGGTCATTGAAAAACAGCTCCATGTTATGGATATGACTGCTATTTCTCTGGCTATGGATAATGAGCTTCCCCTTATTGTTTTTAATTTGTCAAACAAGGGGAATATAAAAAAGGTTATATGTGGAGAAGCGATCGGAACCCAGATAAATAATTGAACATTTATAAGGAGAAATCCATGATTGAATCGATATACCAGGAAACAAGGGAAAGTATGGATAAGTCGATAGACTCTCTTAAAAATGAATTTAAGAGGGTCAGGACCGGGCGTGCTTCCCCGTCCCTTCTTGATGGTATCCGGGTTGAATACTACGGTACAATGACTCCTCTTAACCAGATGGCATCTCTGTCTGTTCCTGAAAGCAGACTTATTACCATACAGCCATGGGATGTTTCTGTGATCAAGGATATAGAAAAGGCTATATTGAAATCTGACTTAGGTTTAACGCCTTCAAACGATGGCAAGCTGATACGTATTTCCATTCCGCCGCTTACCGAAGAGGGAAGAAAACAGCTAGTCAAGGTTATATATAAAAAAAGCGAAGAACATAGGGTAGCGGTGCGTAATATCAGGCGTGATTCCAACGATTTGTTGAAAGGATTGAAAAAGGATGGTGAGATTTCGGAAGATGATGCTTTCAGAGCTCAGGACCAGGTCCAGAAGATAACAGATAAGTATATCAAGCTTATCGATGATGTCTGTAAAGAAAAAGAGAAAGAGATCCTTGAATTCTAATACATCTTCCTCTACTTACAAAGATCTTGATCCCGCAAAATTACCCTCACATGTTGCCATTATTATGGATGGTAATGGCCGGTGGGCCAAAAAGCGCCTCTTAAGTCGGATTAAAGGACATGAAAGGGGTTCGGAAACTGTTCGAGCTATTGTTCGAGCCTGCCGAAAAATCGGAATTTCCTATCTGACCCTGTATGCCTTTTCCACTGAAAACTGGCAGCGACCTCGATCCGAGGTCGCTGCTCTGATGACCCTCCTTAAAAAATTTCTCGAATCGGAACAAAAAGAGATGCTGGATAACAACATTCGTCTGTATGCAATCGGACAGACAGAGCGGTTGCCGAAAAATGTCCGGCAAGTACTGTACAAAGCCATGACGTTAACAAAAAAAAATGACGGTATGATGCTTAATCTGGCTTTGAGCTATGGCGGACGAGCTGAGATCGTTAAGATGGTTAAAGAGATTGCAATAAAAGCCAAAGATGATAGTATTAGTCCTGATGCAATAACGCCGGAAATCATATCTGAACATCTGTATACAAGTGAAATACCTGATCCGGATCTTTTGATTAGGACAAGCGGAGAAATGCGTATAAGCAATTTTCTCCTGTGGCAGATAGCCTACACGGAAATTTATGTTACAGATACATTGTGGCCCGATTTTGGGAAGGATGAATTTGTGCGAATTCTGCAAGACTACCAGCTACGTGAACGGAGGTATGGTAAGGTCTGACTATAATCAATACCATAACGCTTTAGCCTTTTTAAAATATGACCGCTTCAGGTATATCCCATTCGGACAATATGCATTCAAAACGATGGATTACAGCTTTTGTGGCCATTCCCTTTCTTGTCTTGCTGATCGGCATTGGAGGGACATTGATGTTTGCTGTGGTTATCGGTGCCGTATGCCTCATAGCTCTTTGGGAATTTTTTCATATTGTACATGGCAAAATTGAAAGCTTAAATCCATTTTGTTTTAAGCTTTTAGCTTTTATCGTGGGTCCGGCTATTATCTGGGCCGCACATATGAATTCATTCAAAAGTGTTTTAGGCCTTATTGCTTTAAATCTTATTGTCTCTGCCCTGATCTCTCTTCCCAAGTTCAAATCTGATGCGTCCGTGTCGGGTGTTGTTTTCAAACAGGTCTTGGGTATTATATATATACCCTTGTTTCTATCGTATCTTATTTTGATCCGAAATGGGGATGACGGTGTTTCATGGATATTTTTTCTATTATTTGTGGTTTTTCTGGGAGATACAGGTGCATTCTATGCTGGGTCGTATTTAGGGAGACATAAGCTTTGCCCTGCCGTAAGTCCGAACAAAACCATAGAAGGCTCTGTGGGTGGGCTTGCAGTAAATGTATGTGCTGGTGCTTTATTCAAAATCTTTTTCTTTCCGTTTTTTCCGTGGGGCTTAAGCATCCTGTTTTTCCTTTCCATAGGTGTTGCTGGACAGGTGGGCGATCTGTTTGAATCTGAGCTTAAGAGAGTTAGCAAAATAAAGGATTCCGGGGCATTACTTCCAGGTCACGGCGGTGTTCTGGATCGGATTGATGCGTTACTTTTTGCCGCTCCGGTAGCTTATTTTTTTAAAGAGTATATATTATAAAATGAAAAATCTTTCCATACTCGGGTCGACGGGATCCATCGGGCGTAATGCACTTGAAATTGTAGAAATGTTCCCAGAGCGATTTTCTGTAAAGGCGCTCACAGCTAAAAACAATACCACCTTGTTAGCCAGGCAGGTAGAGAGACTCGACCCTGAAATCGCTGTGGTTTTTGATGAATCCCGTGCCCTTGAGCTGAAAAGTTTGCTCAAGTCGGGGTCAGGTGTTGAAATTATGTATGGACAAGACGGCTACAAGAATGCGGCTACCCATGATTCTGTTGATATGGTTGTTACCGCAGTTGTGGGATCAGCCGGACTGATACCGACCATTGCTGCCATAGAGGCGGGGAAAAACATTGCCCTGGCAAATAAGGAAACCCTTGTAATGGCAGGTGAAATTGTTGTAAAAAGGGCGGCAATAAATAATGTAAAGATACTTCCGATAGATAGTGAGCACAGCGCAATTTTTCAATGCATTGCGGGCAACCGCAGGCAGGATCTGGATAAAATCCTCCTCACAGCTTCCGGTGGTCCGTTTTTGGACCGGCCGGAAAATGAATTTGTGAAAATCAGGCCGCAAGATGCACTCAACCATCCAACTTGGCGGATGGGTAAAAAGGTTAGTGTCGATTCAGCAACCCTAATGAACAAAGGGCTTGAGGTTATAGAGGCAAAATATCTGTTCGGTGTTTCACAGGAAATGATTGAAGTTCTAATTCATCCGCAAAGTTTGATCCACTCCATGGTTTCCTTTAAAGATGGAGCGGTAATGGCCCAGCTTGGAATTCCGGATATGAAGGGGGCAATTGCATATGCCCTGTCGTATCCGGAACGTCTTGCACTGGATCAACCATTACCTGACTTCGCCGGGATCGGGGCGCTTACTTTCGAAAAGCCTGATTTAAATAAATTTCCATGCCTTGATCTGGCGTATAAGGCCTGCCAAACCGGAGAGACGCTGCCGGCAGTGTTGAATGCCGCAAATGAGGTGGCTGTTCAGGCCTTTTTGAAGCAACATGTACCATTTGTCACAATACCTGAGGTTATAGAAAAAATAATGGAGAGCCACACGGTTGTTACAGATCCAGCCTTAGATGATATTCTCGAATCTGACAGATGGGCCAGGGAGCAGGCCCGGAATTTGATCGACATGATATAATATTACATTCATTTTTCAGCAGGAACTATTACGATAATGAGCGTTAATATATTTGCATTAGTCGTTGTTTTAGGCGTACTGATATTTTTTCATGAGCTGGGACATTTCCTGGTCGCCAGGTTGTTCGGTGTCGGTGTTGAAAAATTTTCACTCGGTTTTGGTCCCAGATTGATCGGCAAAAAGATCGGCATTACCGATTATCTAATTTCCGCTATACCTTTAGGCGGATATGTTAAAATGGTTGGCGAGCAACCCGATGCCGAGTTAGATCCCGCCGACATTCCGATCTCATTTACCCACAAAAATGTTTGGAAAAGGATACTCATCGTTGCGGCCGGCCCTTTTTTTAATATTATTCTGGCTGTAATAATATTCTTTGGTATTTTTCAAATTTCCGGCTTGTATATATTGAAACCTTCCATAGGAGAGGTACAGGAAGGTACGCCTGCATACAGGGGAGGGCTAAAAAAAGATGACATAATCAAATCCATAGATGGAGTTGAGCTTTCAACCTGGGAGGAAATGGCAGAGATTATTACGGCAAGCAAAGGTAAGCCCCTTGCGGTGTCCGTGCGTCGTAAAGATACTACCCTGACTGTAAATATTACGCCGGAGCTGAAAATATTTCAAAATATATTTAATGAGGATGTAGAACGGTATGTAATCGGAATTACCGCTTCAGGTGACGGGTTTTCAAAAGATTTGAATATTTTTCAGTCCCTTTCGGAAAGTATTATTCAGACCTATAAAATAACCGTCATGACCATAAAGGGTGTTGCAAAGCTTTTGCAGGGGGCTATTTCGCCAAAAACGTTGAGCGGACCAATCATGATAGCCCAGATGGCCGGGGAGCAGGCCAGGGAAGGGGCAACAAATTTGATCTTTTTCATTGCACTGATCAGCATAAACCTTGCCATTCTCAATTTTCTTCCCATCCCGGTTCTGGACGGCGGTCATCTGCTTTTCTTTTTTATTGAGGCGATCACGGGAAGCCCGGTAAGTATAAGGGTGCGCGAGATTGCCCAGCAAGCAGGTATATTTGTACTGATCCTGCTGATGATATATGTGTTCTATAATGATATTGCGAGGGTGTTTTTTAGTTAGTTTCCATCCATAAATGGCTATTTTTCCGATGAGCGACGTTCTCCGCGGGTTTCCGCCCTCGACGTACTTCAAATACGCCTCGGGCGAAAACCCTTGTGCGGCCTTGCTCATCGAAAAAATCCCTCATTTATAAATTGGAAACTACTTAGTGATCAAATGTATTTATGGTGTTAGAACATCCATGTGGTTTTATAAAAACTCGACATAAATTTTAAGATCTTCGCTTAGAAGACATTTGGTGGTGGCAATTTGACTATGCCATATCGACTTGAGATATCACTAAAATCTGAGTTGTTCGATGCTGAAGGGAACGGGATCCGCCAGAAAGCAAAGAATTATTTTGGTATCGAACTCGACAGCGTTCGCAGCGTTCACGTGATCACCATTGACGCCGATCTCTCGAAGGATCAGCTGAAAACCATCCAGACAGAAATCTTTACCAATCCTGTGACACAGGTCTCTTCCTACGATCCCCTTGACATAGAGTTTGACTGGACCATTTGGCTCGGTTACAGGCCGGGCGTCAGAGATAATCCAGGAAGTACCGCTGTTGAGGCGGTGGAAGATATTCTGGGGATAAAATTCGGGCCGGGTCAAGCGATCTACACTTCAAAGCGGTATTGCCTGAAGGGTAAAGGCCTGACCGTGGAAGATATGAATAAAATTGCTGCCGAACTTCTTGCCAACGATATTATCCAGCAGTGGAAAATTTTTCCGGTCGGTAAATGGGATCCTGAAGAGGGGACCGGTATTATCATCCCCAGAGTAATACTTGACCATACACCAACGGTTACAACAATTTCGGTAGACAGCGATTCTGAACTTAAAAAGATCAGTGACGAGCGAGGCCTGGCGTTGAACCCGGCTGACATACCGTTCATAAGGTCCTATTTTTTGGACGCCGAGGTGCATACTGCACGGAAATCCATGGGCCTTTCAAACCCCACGGACATCGAACTTGAATATATTTCCCAGGCAAGAAGCGATCATTGTAACCATAATACATTCAGGGGTCTGTTCCGTTACCGGGATCTTGAAACCGGTGAGACGGAGGTTGTGGACAATCTATTCAAAACCTGCATAGAGGCGCCGACTCTGGCGCTAAAAAAGAAAAAGCCGTGGGTTGTATCGGTTTTGTGGGATAATGCCGGTGTGGGACGTTTTGACAGCAACCATTATTATGTCATTACCGGTGAAACCCACAATTCTCCATCCAATATGGAAGCATACGGTGGAGCCATTACCGGTATTGTCGGGGTTTACCGTGATCCTCTGGGAACCGGCAAGGGTTCAAAGCTGGTGATGGGCAGTTACGGCTATTGTGTAGGACCAAGGGATTATAACGGGGCTCTTAAGCCACATCTCCATCCCAGGCGCCTTCTGGATGGTATTATAGAAGGGGTAAAAGACGGCGGTAACAAAAGCGGAATTCCTACAACCTTCGGACAGGTGCTTTTTCATCCCGGATATATGGGAAAGTGTCTTGTTTTTGTAACGGCAGTGGGAATTATGCCGGCTATGATCAAGGAAAAACCGGCGGAGAAAAAGAAAACATCTCCAGGAGAGCTGGTTATCATGTGCGGTGGGCGGGTCGGCAAAGACGGAATTCACGGCGTGACCGCTTCATCGGAGACTTTTTCCGAACATACCCCTGCCGGTCATGTTCAAATCGGTGATCCCTATACCCAGAAAAAAATGCACGATTTTCTCTTAGAGGCCAGGGACCAGGGCCTGATAAGATTTATTACGGATAATGGCGGAGGAGGGCTTTCATCATCGGTTGGTGAATCAGCCCGGTTCAGCAACGGGTGTGAGATTCAACTTGAAAAGGTTCCTTTAAAGTATCAAGGGCTTGATCAGTGGGAGATATGGGTTTCCGAATCCCAGGAGCGAATGACCGTGGCGGTTAATCCGGCGCATCTTGAACATTTTCTGGAGCTTTCAAGAATGCATGCCGTAGAGAGCACGGTAATAGGCCGTTACACTAATACGGGTAAACTGCATATCACCTATAATGGCCAGACCTGTGCCTATATAGATATGGATCTTTTAACGTCAGGTTTCCCCCAGTGGGAGTTTGATGCCCAATGGCAGACACCTGAAAGACGGGGTCTGTTTGAACCTGTTCTAAGAGAACCAGGCAACTATGAAGTTTTACTAAAGGACTTGCTTTCACGTCCGAATATTTGTTCCAAGGAATGGATAAGCAGGCAGTATGATCATGAAGTGCAGGGCACCAGCGTGATTAAGCCTCTAGTGGGTGCGGATCGTGATATCAACAGTGATGCAGTGGTAATAAGACCTGTACTTAACTCCACAAAGGGTCTCGTATTTTCCCAGGCGTTGCTGCCAGCCTATTCAGCCATCGATGCCTATCACATGACAAGCTGTACAATTGATGAGGCGGTGCGCAGACTCGTTGCTGTTGGCGCAGATTTTGATCGTATCGGCGGCGTCGATAATTTCTGCTGGCCAAATATTCAATTTCATCCTCAGGATAACCCGGACGGAAAATTCAAGGCGGCCCAGCTTGTGCGATCATGCCGGGCATTGCGTGAAATATGCCTGGCCTTAGAAATACCGCTTCTCTCCGGCAAGGACAGTATGTACGTTGACGGCCACCTTGCCGGGCGATATGGTGAAACCCACAAGGTTTCAGCACTGGAAACCCTTCAATTTTCCGCTACATCCGTTATCGACGATATAACAAAATGTGTTACGATGGACAGTAAAATGTCCGGAGACCTAATTTATGTACTTGGGACCACACGAAACGAGCTTGGCGGATCCGAATACTATGAACATTTTGGGTATGTGGGGCTAAATGTTCCTCATGTTCTTCCGGGCGAGTTCGCCAATCTGTACAGGGCTCTTGGCAGTGCCATTGAAAAAGAACTGGTCGCCTCCGCTCACGGTATATATCGTGGAGGCCTTGGGGTACACCTTGCCATGACAGCCATGGGTGGAAATTTAGGTGTGCAAGTTGATCTCGGTCTTGTTCCGTCGGACCAGCTTGATCGTAATGATTTTATTCTGTTTTCGGAGTCTGCCGGCCGTTTCATTGTAACTATCGATTCTGCAAACCGAGAGATTTTCGAAAAGACTTTCAAAGGGCTTGCCTGCGCCTGTATAGGGACCGTAACCCATGGATCAGATTTCATCATAAAGGGTATTAACAGCAGGCAGCTTATTGCAATTCCTGTGCAGGAACTTAAGGACGTCTGGAAAAAGCCCTTCGGAGAATTGATATAATGGGTAATGGAGAGATTAAATGAATAACGTAAAGGCCCTTGTCCTTACAGGATACGGCCTGAACTGCGACCATGAGACAGTCTATGCCCTGAAGCTTGCCGGTGCTGTCGCCCGCCGGGTTCATATAAACGCTCTTATCGATGGATCGGTGAATTTAATCGATTTTCAGATTTTGGTATTCGGAGGAGGATTCAGCTGGGGGGATGATCACGGTGCTGGTGTAATCCAGGCTGTCCGAATGAAGACAAATCTGGGGGATAAGATTTTAGAATTTATCGATGCCGGAAATCTCGTACTTGGCATATGTAACGGATTCCAGACCCTTGTCAACCTGGGTCTTTTGCCCGGTTTCGACCATGACTACACCCGGCGATCGGTGGCTTTTACATTTAATGACTGTGGGAATTTTAGAGATGACTGGGTCACATTGAAGGTTGTCCCCGAATCTCCTTGTATATTTACCCGTGAATTAGACCGGCTGGAATTTCCTGTAAGGCATGGAGAAGGAAAATTTTATGCCGACCAAACCATTATCAGTCGTCTAATTGATGATAAGCAGGTAACTGTTCGGTATGCAATGCCAGACGGCAGGCCCGCTGACGGCAAGTTTCCTTTCAACCCAAACGGATCGGTTCATGATATTGCCGGGATATGTGATCCGAGCGGCCGGATTTTTGGCCTGATGCCCCATCCCGAAGCCTTCAACCACTGGACAAACCATCCAGACTGGACACGAATCAAGGAAAAGAAAAAACGCAGGCAAGGTAAAACGGAATTCGGCCTTACAGTCGGCATTAGATTGTTTCAAAATGGGGTAGAATATATCCGCAATAGCGGTATAAAATAATTTAATATCACCATAAAATAATTTAATAGTTTTTTCTAACAATCATATTACATTTCAAAACTGAATTTTTTAATTCTAAAATCCTTAATATTACTACCCGGCCACTTGATATATCGATTATTATTAATTATATTAATAATATATGATCGACAGCCTGTTTTGTCTATATAGTATTTCTTAAAATCCTTTTTTAAAAACAAACGTTGTGGCACGGAATTTGTATAATTCTTAAAAGCAGGAGTTGCCAGCATGCGAAAAAGATCCGGATTCACGGTTATAGAGCTTGTCGTTGTCATTGCTATATTAGGTATATTGACTGCCGTGGGCGTACCTAATTTTTTAAGCTGGCTGCCGAAATATCGCTTGAAAAGTGCGGCCCGTGATCTTTATTCAAACTTGCAGCTTGCAAAGCTGTCCGCAATAAAAAACAACGCTGATTGGGCGATTGTTTTTAATAAAGCAGCAGATCAATATCAGGTATGTTCCGGTCGGGGGCCTGATAATAGCTGGGGCGGTGGAGATAATATCGTCATAAAAACCGTTGTTCTGAATAATTACGGGAGCGGCGTGGCTTATGGTCATGGGAATGCCGGTTCAGCCATAGGAAGTACATTCGGAGACGAAATTACGTTTACCAATAACGTGGCGGTCATGAACTCAAGAGGAACCGGTAACGCAGGCTATGTTTATTTGGGAAATTCGAGCGCTACCAACAGTTACGGTGTTGGCGCCAGGAGCAGCGGTGTTATCATTATACGAAGATGGAACGGTGCCAACTGGGGAAATTAAGGAAAAATTTCATGAAAGTGAAAAGAAAAAAAAGGTTGAACACGCAAGGGTTTACCATGGTCGAGCTTCTGGTGGGTATGGCCGTATCTTTGCTTGCTCTTGGAGCGATCTATTCGACTTTTTTGAGCCAGCATAAATCATATCTGGTACAGGGAGAGGTTGCTGCCATGCAACAGAATATCAGGGCAGCAATGTTTCATATGCAAAGAGAGATTCGAATGGCAGGGTGTGATCCTCAAGGGACAGCCGGTGCCGGAATTACTATTGCAAGCGCAACTTCCATCAGATTCACGGAAGATGTTTGGAACGGTACTTCCGGAGGTAATCCGGACGGGGATGTTGATGATTCCAATGAAGACATAACCTATAATCTCGATGACTCAGACGGAGACGGAGTTAATGATGAACTGGACAGGAATAACCATACCGTAGCCCAAAACATCGATGCCATTGATTTTGTTTATTTGGACGCATCTTCTCCTCCAGTTGTGCTGAACCCCGGAGGCACAAATGTTGCGTCCGGAGATCTATCTAAAATCAGATCGGTGGAAATAACCATTGTGGCCCGGACCGGCAGGGGGCTGCTCCCTTCGATAAATAATAACACTTACTTGAATCAGCATGGAACACAGATTCTGGGACCTCAGAATGACAACTTAAGCCGCAGACGTCTGACGGCGTTTACTAACTGTCGGAATTTAGGCCTAAATTAAGCGGATAGGATGATGACATGAGACAGGGTGCCGCATATTCAAAAAAGACTGCGATCAAAAAGTCACAAAAAGACCAGGGTTTCACCCTTATAGAAGTATTGATCGCCATTACTATTTTTGCCGTTGGTCTGCTTGCTGTCGCCACCATGCAGCTCTCGGCCATCAGGGTGAATTCCACCGCCGGTCAAATTACAACACGTATGACCTGGGCTCAGGACAAGCTCGAAGAACTCATGGCCCTGCCATACTCTGACCCCTGGATAGAGGACCTTGGCGATCCTCCTTCGGGTACGGACAGTGCCGGCAATGCGCATCAAGAAACAACTTCTGATGGTTATATCATATCCTGGACGGTCACCAACAACACCCCGATTTCCAGCACCAAGCTCATCACTGTGGCGGTCACCGGACGAGGAAAAGTAACCCAGGTTAGTTATGTTAAACCAAGTATGTAACAGAACTTAAGGGCTTTGCCTCGCCTGCTATTGCAAGGCACGAGCGGGCAGGCCCAATTGGAATAATGAAATGATGAGTATGGATGGAGATAAACAGATAGGAAAAACTTATGAAAGAAAAATACCTGCCGGAAAATGAAAAAGGATCTATAACTGTTTTAGCCGTGGTTCTCCTGATGCTGCTGACGCTCCTGGGTATCGCCGCAACAACAACATCAAGCATAGAAGTCCAGATCGCCGGAAACGAGCTGCGCCATAAACTCGCTTTTTACTCGGCCGAAGCTGCAAAAGGCTGGGTGATATGGAACCCTAATTTATACGACTCCAACAACATCACGGCAGGAAGCCCCCTTTTCTTCCCAAACAATGCAGTTCCTTCAGCGGCGCAAACACTTAACTTGAATCAGTCTTT
>Ga0233415_10000187_pt1 | contig 31469 bp, 21 predicted proteins | sample Na_anoxic_12_MG_FD_188631 | JGI IMG/M metagenome (GOLD analysis project Ga0233415, IMG submission 188631) | Seawater microbial communities from Saanich Inlet, British Columbia, Canada - Na_anoxic_12_MG | ecosystem: Environmental > Aquatic > Marine > Inlet | place: Canada: British Columbia...
CTTCATTTTATTATTTATATAAAGGTAAAAATACAAAATTAACAAATAAAAAAGGATATATTTTTACATAATAGTAAATATACTTAAAAATAAATAAATATAAAAATTATAAAATGAATAATTTTTTTTATAATTTTTCATTTATAATTTTTCATTTATAATTTTTATATTCGTATTTTTTTCAAATTTAAATAAAAATTTGTCTTTGGCAGATAAATATGAACCAGTTGAATATGTTGATTTAGAAAAATACTGATGGTTCAACAGATTATGGACTATTTCAAATAAATAGTTATTATTGGTGTTCAGGTGATTCAAATTCCAAATATAATGAATGTGGAGCAACCTGTTCCAGTTTATTTGATTGTCAAAAAAATGCAAATTGCGCTCATACAGTATATAGGCAACAAGGGTATAATGCATGGTATGGTTATCAATATCATAAAAGTGAATGTGATAATTACAAAATTAACTGTTAAAAAATTAACTGTTAAAAAAATAAAATAATAATATTTTAATATTATTTTATTTTAGATCTTTGGACATTTGATTTTATGAACATTTGATTTTATGAACATTTGATTTTATGAACATTTGATTTTATGAACATTTGATTTTATGAACATGTAAATTTATTAATTATTAGGAGGAAGTGGACTTAAACATAATTTAATTGAACCTAAACTAGCTACATAATATTTAACCACTAATGGTAAATCATTTTCCAAATACATTTCTATTTGACTACATAAATTAGTACATTTTATAAAATAACCCAAATTTTTTAGTGAAAATTCTCCTTGAATAATTTTACTAGAATCTTGTTTTTCAATAAACTCCATTCCTCCATTTGATTCTTCTCTTTTTACTTCTGCTGTTGCAAATTGTCCTTCACAACGAAAAATTAATTCATTCCCAACTGATTCAATTTCAAGACGATCAGAAATACAAGATAAATCCCTAATAATTTTTTGAAAATCAGAAGATGGTAAATTAATAATAGAAGAAAATTGGACATCTGGTTCTTCAAATTCATCTGTATCAGGTTCTATTAATCTTAATTTTTGTGTTTTACACTGTTTAATATCTCCATTTTCAAACCGAAGACCTAAAAATGAAACAATTCCATCATAATAATCCTCATTTTCAATATAAATTGTTAATGTGTCATCATTATCAATTGAATTAATTAATTTGAATAAATGAAACATATTTACTCCAATAACAATTTTTTCTTTCTTACATTCGTAATGTTCAAAATTTTCAGCTGCTAAAAATAAATGGGCCAACATAGTATGAGATTTGTCCATATTAATAATTCTCATACCATCTTTTTTAAAAGTAATATTTGTTTCTAATAAAATATCTTTTAATGCGGTCATTAAAGTGCGAATTGGAGCAATTTGAACAGTTTTTACTGTTAATACATTATTTTCTCCATACATTTTTATTAAATAAATTATATATAAATCTTTAAATACTTACGCGTTTAATTTAAAAAATTATTATATTTTAAATTAAATTATTATCAAATATATCTACAAAATTATAATTTGGTCTACTCATTTTTCATTTGTTCTATTTTTTCCTCTAATTCTAAAACTTCATCATTTGATAGTAAATTTTTCTTTTTTCCATCTTTTAATTGCTTTTGCAAAGATTTAAGTTCTCTCTTTTTTTCTTTATCTGTCAATTGTTTCTTTTTCTCTACCTTAATTTCATTTCCAAATGAATCAAAAATTACTTCGTCTTTACCAATAATATCTGTGGTTGATTTTTCATTTTTTTCTAATGATTCACCTTCTCTTCGTAACCTTCCTTTTTCCATAATCCATTTCTCCTGTGTAACTGCATTTGTAAACTCTTTATTATGTGAAATAATAACTACTCCTCCATTAAATTCATAAATTGCATTTGTTAAAGCACCTAACCCATCTCTATCTAAATAGTTAGTCGGTTCATCAAGAATTACAATATGAGGATTTTGCCATAATGATGCCGCTAATACAACCTTTACTTTCTGCCCACCAGATAAAGATTTTATTAATGTATGATTTGCTTGTTCTGTATCAATTCCAAAATCGGCAAAATGTTTTTCAATATCCTTAGTTGTTAAAGTTTTAGAAGCTAATCCTTCCATAACTGCTTCTTTTTCATCATGTCTTTGAACCAACTTAATTGCACCCATTTTAATTAAAACATCTCTTCGCACCCACATAATAGATTCCTCATTTTTACCTTTCCATTTTACTTCATATTCTTTCATTTTTTCCTTTTTATTTTCTCTTCTTGCAGAAATTGATTCTGGTTCAACTGCTTTTTTTTCCTCAGAAGGTGTTTCACAAATTTTAAGTTCCATGCCATTTGTATAATCTAAGAAATATTTAGTCACTTTTGGTTTCTCTTCTGTTTCCTTATTTATTAAATCTATTCCTTCTTTATCTTCGTTTCCAGCAAAACGCCACATAATATATTGCGTAGGTGTTTTATGAAGATGCTTTTCCAAATGATGAAATGCATGTTGTGCAATATATGCTATTCTCATACCAGGATGTTTTACTACTTGACCTTGTGTTGTCTTTAATTCACCTATTAAAATTTTTATAGCAGTTGATTTTCCTGCACCATTTGCACCAATAACACCTACTCTGGAAATTCTTGAAACTTCAATATTAATATCCATTATAGTTGGTACATCTCGTGTTGGATATGTAAATGTAATATTATTCATTTTTAATAATGTCTTTGATAATGATTTTACTCCTTCTAATGGTCCAGGTTCAGGAAATTTAAATTTGACAACATCATTCCTTAACTCAAAATAACCTTTCTTTTCAGGATATTTATCTACAAATTCTTTTAAAACAGAGCCATATTCACCTTTAAATATTTTTAATTTTCTATTTTGAAAATCAATAACATGTGTACACATTTCATTTAGGAAAGAAGAATCATGAGAAGTCGTAATAATTGATCCACCATTTTTTTGAAAATCCTTCAACCAATTCTTAATCCAAGCAATATTTGTTACATCTAAATGTCCTGTTGGTTCATCTAACATCAGAATATCAGCATTCATTAATGTAGCTGCACACAATTGCATTTTCATTTTCCAACCACCTGAATATGTTGTTACTCCCATTCCCATATCTGCCGCTCTATCTTTTCCAACATCTTTTGCTTTATTTCCAAATCCTATATCTTCCATTACTTTTTCTACTTGATCAGTTGTAACCTTGGGTTCCATTTTATATATTTCATTACAGCAGTGTACAACCCAATCTACACCATTTAAATCAATATTTAAAATTGGGAAACCTTTTTCATCTTCTCCAACTTCCATTTCTGGAATCTCGTGTTCTACAAAAATGGTTTTTAATTCATCTTTTTTAGGAAAACCTTCTACTTGTTCATTTGCAATTGCTCTCATTAAAGTCGTTTTACCACAATTATTGGGACCCAAAAGACCAAAAAAACGATTTTGTTTTAAATGTAAATGAGTATTATTTAATAAAGTAAGAGCACCATAAGCTAATGAAAATTCTCCTTTATATAAATCTTTTCCTTCTTCCGTATCCTCAAACACATCTTCTTTAATTTTGAAAGATTCTTCTGCAAATTTAAAAATATTATCTAATAAATTTTTCTTTTCATCTTCCTTTTTTATAAAACAATAATGGTTTATTATATTTTCCCATTCATCAAATACTAGTGAATGAGAATTATATAAATTCGCCATTAAAATACATAAATATTCTACATTTTCAATACTATTAACATCATTAGAAATATATTTTTGCATTTCTAATTTGAAATCTTCGCTTGTTTTACTATATGATATATTTTCATTATCTTGACAACAACCTTTTAATGTATTTAAACATCTTTGACTAACTTTTCTTGCCTCTGGATCAGAAATAGTTTCGGTTGCCATTTCAAGTACTGATTTTAATTTTTGATAAAATGGTAATATTTCTTTGGGGTGTTCTATTAATTTACACATATTATCAATAATAATACAGGCTTTTCTTTTTGTACTTGTTAATTTATCATTTAATCCTCTTAATAAAATTGGAGTAGTAATTGATAATGCAGGAGCTTCTACATTTTGTACAAAAATACAACTAGCCAGTTCTTCAACAGATTTATCAATTGTTTTTGCGTCTTTCAAACCTCTTAATACAGAAGGGATAAAAACATCCAAATCATTATTTCCACTACATTTTAAATATTCCTCCAAAACTTTAAGTGCTTCTTTTTTAACATTTGGATTAACATCATTTACATCAATCGCTATTAGTGGAATTAATTTAGGCATAGTAATCTTAATTTGTGATTTATAATTTGATACAATATAATTTAATATTTTATAACCATACTCCATTTGTGCTCTTTGACCGTTTTGTAATAAATCACTAATCTTAAAACAAATATAAGGGATGCTCCATTTATTGACATTTTTTAAAATATGAATAATAAAATTATATGCACTTTCATAATATTTTTTATTTCTTAAAGAAAAAATAGAAAAAACTTTATCAATTTGATTTATAAATTCATATTCATTTGAATAATAAATATTTATTTTAGACAACTCTAATGAAATTATTTGGTCGCTTAATTTTTCAGTAGATGAATTATTGAATTCAAATACAGTTGTCATAATCAATTTATTTATACATTAAGTAGTTTATCTTTAAATATTTTAACTTCAAATTAAATTACAAATATATTATATATGAAAATAAATAACGGATATAGATTTGAAAAAAATGGATGGATTTATATTTCAATTAAAGGGGAAGCTTTTGAAAGAGGATTTGCCCATGGAAAGTTATTAAAAAAAGAAATACAAGAAGCAATTAAAACGATGAAATGGAATATTTATGATTCTCATGGTTTAGATATTCATTTTTTTAAAGATTTTAGTAATTTTATTTTTAAACAACCTATGCAAAAAAATTATCCTGAAATTTTTGAAGAATTAAAAGGAATATCCAAAGGTGCGTCTGTAAATCTAGACGAACTTATATTATGGAACAATATTGCATCTCTTGATTATGCCTTTCCAAAAATTGAAAAATATTTAGATGAAATGCCTCATATAAAAAAACAATTTGGTAATTTATTAGAAAATCTCTCTTCAATTGGTCAAATGGAAGGTGGAGCCAAAGATAAATGTTCTGCTTTTATGGCAGTTGGTGATTATACACATGATAAAAAAATTGTTTGCGCTCATAATTCCTTTGATAATTTTATTGATGGGCAATTTTTTAATATTATTATTGATATTAAACCTAAAAACGGTCATAGAATTTTATTTCAGTCAGCACCTGGTTATATTTCTTCCCAAACAGATTTTTTTATTAATAGTAAAGGATTTATTGGAACAGAAACAACCATTGGTGGTTTTACTAGTTATAAACATGGTAATCCAATATCTTGTCGAATTAGAAAATGTATGCAATATGCTAATAATTTGGATGATTATGTAAAATTTTTAAAAGAAGGAAATTCGGGTGATTATGCAAACTCTTGGTTAATCGGAGATACAAAAAAGAATGAAATTATGAGAATTGAATTAGGATTGGAATTTGTTAATGTTGAGAGAAAAAAAAACGGATATTTTATTGGATTTAATGCTCCATATGATGCTAGAATAAGAAATTTGGAATGTAATAATACTGGATTTGATGATATAAGAAGACATCAAGGAGCAAGAAAGGTTAGACTTGAACAATTAATGAATGAAAATAAAGGAAAAATTAATATTGAAATAGCAAAAATGATTATTGCTGATCATTATGATGTTTATTTAAATAAAACAAATCCTTGTTCAAGAACATGTTGTTCACATTATGAATTGGATGATAGAGCTTTTATGAGCCAAGCTGATAGACCTCTTCCTTATCAACCAAGAGGAGCTGTTGATGGATGTGTAGTAGACAGTGAAAGTTGTAAAAAAATGGGATTATGGGGTAGATGGGGAAGTTCTTGTGGAATACCATTTATAGTAAATGATTTTATTCATCAAAATATTCAGTGGAAAAGATTTGGACCTTGGTTAAAAGATCGTCCATCCCAACCATGGACTTTTTTTAAATCAGAAGATTATAATAAATCAAATAAATCAAATAAAAAAACTATTTCAAAAAAAATAAAAAATCTAAAAAAATCTAAAAAAATCTAAAAAAATTATAATTCTTGATAAATCTAAAAAATTATAATTTTGTTTGAGGTGTTCTTTTTTTCCCCTTTCCATATATTTTTCTTGCTTTTTTGGCCATTATTAATGCCTTACTATTATTTTTACAACCATTTTCAAGTATATTATAATCCACAGCTGACGCTTTTCCTCCTGTTATTGAACTAGCCAATCTTGCTATTCCCCATGATTGTGCACTTTGATTAGGTCTACTACCTGAACTAAAATAGGCTCCTTCCCCTTTTTTAACAATTTCTCTCAACGACTGTATATTACAAAGTGTTTTTTTTGCTAATTCTTTTGATGGATAAATACTTTCCACTTTAAATATTTTTTTAGCTTTTTTAATATGAGGACTTTCTTTATTTTTAAAAGATGTCACTTTTTTTCTTGTAAAATATTTTCCTTGATTATATAATTTTCTTGATTTTTTCAACATCTCTCTTTGTTTCTTTTTATCTTTCTTTGTTAATCCTTTTGGAATATATCTCTTTGGAACAGTTTTTGTTTTTTTTCCTTTTATTATTTTCCCTCCTTGTTTAGAAATATATTTTATCATAGGGATCCCCTCGTCTCTTGCTGGTCTACTTCGTTCATCTTTTTCCTCGCCAGCTATTTTTGCTTGATATGTTTCAGAGAGATAATTAGGATAAAATCTTTTTACAATTTCTCTCATAATTTCTTCTTCTTTTTCTTCATTTTTTTCCGCTTGATATTTGCTCAATTCTTGTATTAATTTTTCTTGTCTATTTTTCAAAAATTCATTTAAATCTCCATTTACAAAATTATATCCTAATTTATAATAATATGGAATAACAGCATCAATTGCTTTAATATTTACAAATAAACAGTTCTTTTGAAATGCCAAATTCTCAACTGCATTAATTATGTCTTTTGCACCTTTTCTTTCTTCAATATCTGATCTTAGATTCATTTTGGTTCCAGGTGAATTACAAATTAATTCTATTTCCAAAAAAGGGGTTTGAGGATCATCATCAATATATAAAACTGCTGCAAATCCAATAATATTTGCTTTATAATAATTAATAAATAAATAATCAGTATTATTTATTACTTCTTTTACAAAATCATTTTCTATTTTATTTTGACATAAAATACCTGATGCAAATGAATATGAACCTGGTTTTGAAGATAATAATTTACTCTTAATAATTTTAAAATGTTTTGTACCTTTCTCATAAATATTATTTTCATTATTCATTTGTAATTTACTAGGTGTTTCCATTTATTTATAGAGAGAAATAAATAATATAGGAATGCAAAAATATTATTTATTATAACCAAATGGATTTAAAATTATTTTTTTAATAAATAATAGAGAGAAAATGAATAAAAATAAACTTGTTAAAATAGTTGAAACATTACAAAACAAATATGAAAAAAACGAACTCATAATGAATAAATTAAACGAATATATAGAAAATTTACCTAATTTACTTAGTAGTTTAAATACAACAATAATAGAAAAACAGAAAAGAAAACAAAAATTAGAAAAAGAATCTGAAAAATTCATAAAAAAATTCTTAAATAATAATAAATTCTATTATCATAATAGTTCAGAATTATTTTTTCAATATGAAAATAATAATTATAATATTATTAAAGAAGACGATATTCAATATACAATTTTAACTAATATTAGTAAAAATACAAATTTAACAGATTGGAAGCATAAGTTAAAAGTTTCTTTATTAAAAAAAATAAAAGATAGAGATATTTTTAATTGTATTCCTGATTCTGAAACTATTCAAAAGTTAATATTAAATTTAAATATTATATTAAAAACAAAATCAAATACAAAATATTTTCTAACTATAATTGGTGATATTTTATTAAAAAAAACCAATCCAATTTATATTTTAAATCCAAAAATTAAGCAATTTATAAAAGAATTAAATAATCAGAGTTGTATGTATTTTGGGTCTGTAAATTTATTAAATATATTTAAATTTAAATATTATGATCATAATATATCAGAATGTCGTTTAATTGATATAAATGATTCAATCAACATGGATTATTGGAACTCTTTTTTAAAAAGTGAAAAGGTTATTAATTTATTTTGTGTGGCTGCCTATTATTCTCGTAGGTATGAAAATGCAGATAATTATTTATTAAATAATTGTAAAGATGAAAGTTTAATAAATTATGCCCACTATTTGAAAAATAATAATGAAGAACAAATAATAGATTTGTTTATAAAAAAAACGATAATTAAAGAAAAAAACTCAGATGATTTAGAATTAGAAATAAGTTGGAAAAATATGCAATTTTTATGGAAAGAATTTATAGAAAATGAAAAATTGCCAAATATTTTTTTCATTAATCAGTTAAAAAACATTTTATTCAATAAATTGGAATATAATAATGAAAAAGATGCTTTTATAAATATAACAAGTAAAAATCTTCCAACAGTAAGTAAATTTTTAAAATTTTGGAATGAACAAATTATTATTGACGAAAATGTAAATGATGAATTAGAAATTGATGAAATTACATCTTTGTTTTCTCATTCATATAAAATAAATAGTACAGATAAGTCTGTTATGGATTTAATAAAACATTTTTTTCCTAATACATTTATTGATGAAGATAAATATATTTTAAATGCAACGTGTCATTTATGGAATAAGAAAGAACATATAAATAATTTCTTAAAAAAATATAAATTAGTATTGCAAAAAAATCATGATGAGGATTTTGAAATTCATGTAAATGATCTTTATGAAGAATATTGTAAAAAAAAAGATAAATTTATTGTTAGTAAAAAATATTTTGTTAATTTCATTACAGATGAATCAAATATTGAAATATTAGATGATAATTTTATTAATATTAAATCATTGGAATTTATCTAATTTTTTGACATAGATACACACCTACAAATATAAAATAAAATAACTTAAACTTTTTTTATTTTATTAATTATGATTAATCATGAAGATATGCATGGATTTTTAAATACATTAAAATTAAATTTACTATTAAATTTTAAAACAGGTGATCCTGGATACGATATGATTCTTTCTACCATTTTAATTGGATTAATTACATATTTATTTGCTAATTTAAATAATATATTTGAAATAATAAGTATTAAAGAAATAAATAAATTTTTTCGTACTTATTTTGCAAATAAAATTGTTATTGAAGGAAAAAGAACATTTAAACATTCTAATTGGGGAGTAATGAGTCATAATATTTGGAGTAAAAAATTTGATGCAATTTGGAATTTTATTAATAAAAATTTAACTGATAATAAAGATATAAAATCTCTTAAAGAAATACTTAACAATTTTGACAGTAGTTCATGTGAGGAAAGAAATAATACAAATAGTATTTATATATTAAATGATCCATGTCGTTCTTATTTGTTAGATAAAAAAGAAAGTATTTATTTAATGATTGAATTTTCTGATAATAATAATGATTCAGAAAAAATGATAGAATTGACGGGAAAAGTGGAAACAATTACAATTCAAATTTATAGCTATAAAAAAACAGTATTTGATCTTAAAAAATATATTGATAATTTAACGGATGACTATTTAAAAAATATCGAATATGAAAGAAGAAATAAATTGTTTATTTATACACTTCAATCTTCTAATCATGATGATGAGGTTAAATATAAAGAATGGATGGAGAGACAATTTAAAAGTACAAGAAAATTTGACAATTTATATTTTGATGGAAAAGAAAAATTAATTGATAAAATAAATTTTTTCTTGAATAACAAAGATTGGTATGAAAAAGAAGGACATCCTTATACATTAGGAATTGGTTTATCAGGGCCACCAGGAACAGGTAAAACTTCAATAATAAAATGTATTGCTAATTGTACAAAGAGACATTTAATTCAAATACCTTTAAATAATATAAAAACCGAAGAGGATTTTTATAGATATTATTTTGAATCTTCGTATAATGAAAATAATAAAAAAGGATCTATTTCTTTTGAAAAAAAAATAATTGTATTAGAAGATATTGATTGTATGAGTGATATTATATTGTCACGAAAATTTCTTGATCATGAAAAAGATGAGCATCAAATTAACAGTAGTGATAATAATAATCAAATCGAAGTTATTGAATCATTTGTGAATGTTTTACAGGATCAAAATAAAAATAAATCAAATAATAATTTTAGTAATTATAGCATAACTAATAAAAGTAATAAAATTACTCTTTCATTTATATTAAATATATTAGATGGATTAGATGAAAATTATGGTAGAATATTAATAATTTCAAGTAATTTTTATAACAAAATAGATGAAGCATTAATTCGTCCAGGAAGAATTGATTTAAAGTTAGAAATGACAAAAGCATCAAAGAAGACAATTAGTGACATGTTTTACCACTATTTTAACCAAAAACTATCTAGTAAATATTTATCACAAATGAAAGAAAATATAGTAAGTCCCGCTGAACTTGTAAATATATATAGAACAACTAATGGTTCAAAAGAATTTATAAACGAAGTTATTTCTAAATGTAATGATGAAACCAATATTAGAAATTGAAACAAAAAATATAATATTTATTAAATAATATTATATTTTTAGAATTAAATATGATAAAATATTTACTTTCTTGCTTTACTTTTATTTCTTCTTCTTGTTTTTCTAGATTTTTTCATTCCTTTTTTAGCAGTTCCAAATACTCCACTTCCCTTAGGTTGTAAAAATCCTGCTAAATGTTTTTGACTTTTAGCTAATTGACTTTTCTTCTTAGATACAATTCTTCCGCGAACCATAATTAAATCTTTTTTTGTTAATCCACCAGGTGTTTTGTATGCTGTTCCATGAAATACTTGTGCTCTGGAACCTTCTAACATAGGAAATGTCATTCCATTTATGTGATATTTACCATCAGCAGCCTTATCGTGTCTTTTCATTATAAAATAGACAGAGAAAATAATAATTATTTAGAATTTAAAATATTATTTAGAATTTAAAAAATCTAAAAATTATTTTTAGGTGGACCACCATAACCTCCTGGACCTCCTGCTTTTCTACCAAATTCATTTACTTTTTCGGGAACTAATTGCCATTTTGCTCCTTTAAAATATGTTTGTATTCTAATATCTCTTGCATATTGCATCGCAGCAGTTTTTTGAGGAACAACAATATTACCACTTGAACTTGGTAAATTTTTTGAATAATTATTACAATTAAATCTTTTATAATTACATCTAATTTTAGATTGAGGAACAGGAACAGGATTTTCATCAATAGTTATTTCACCTGTTGATGTATTTGTGTAATTATATGATGGATCATTATTTTTTATACAATAATATGAAAAAGTGTCTTTTCCGGTATAATCTAAACCAGGTTGATATCTAAAATCTATACCATTATATGCTTGAAATTGGTTTACTTCATTATTAGAATTTAAAATATATATTTCTCCATAATCAGGTAATTTTGGAAAAACAGTTAAATAATCATAATTATTTAATCCAGTAGGATTCATTTCAATATTAACCGATTGATTTTTTAGAGTACTATACGATACATCTTGTGTAATTGGAGAAATATTAATTAAACATGATCCTTGATTACCTGGCTTTTGAACAGTTCCATTTACAAATGCATAAATGCTATATAAAAAATCTGTTTTTCCCAAATAATAATTATTAGGAGTATAAGTTACAAAATTATTATTTATATCAAGAAAATAAGGTAATTCGGGTGATAGTATTTGATTACCTTTATATGATAATGATCCTTCGTCTGGAAGAGAATCTATGCTATATATAATTTCATAAGAAATTGGAAATTCACCACTTACACCTAGTGGTATTAAATAATTTTTTGAATCTTGATCATTATTTGCTGTTATTGATATATTTATCAAATCTGGATCCGGAATAGGATAAACTGGATTCTCAACTTTCAAAAACCAAAAAACTACAACTCCATTTGCACCACTTCCTCCTGAATCTCCTGGTGTTCCTACACCACTACAACCACTACCTCCACATCCATAAATTGTAGCTGTTATACCATCTCCTCCCCCAGATAATAATCCAGGAGCTGTATAATTATAAGACTGATCACTTGATAGTGGAGAATTTGTAGAATATTGACCACCTGGAAAACCTCCTCCTGCATCAGTTGGTCCATAAGAACTTTCCCCATAACCACCACCACCACCTGCACCACATCCACTATATAATAAATTTGATACATCATATGTTGTTAGACCACTTACATCTGGAAAAATAGAATTTTGTATATTAGATGTATCTATTCCAAAAATACTACTATTTCCACTATATGGTGGTGTTTTTCCATTTACATTTTGAAAATATGTACTAGCTTCACCACCATTTCCTCCATTTCCTCCGTAAATTAAAGTTAAACTTGAATCTATAAAAAAAACTCCTCCGTAACCTCCACTTGCATCACTCGCATTAATTCCACCACTTGCTTCAACTAAAATTTTATTACTTATTCCTATTAATTTTGAAGATGATGAATAACTTTCAACATTTCTTTGGGCTCCTTGTCCAATAATTGATTCCAATTGATATGGATAAGGAAATATATCACTATTAGGTTTTAAATTAGTATAATCAATATTAACTAAAACAGAAGAGCCTCCTCCTCCTCCTCCTCCTGAATCATATATATTTCCTGATGGTTCACCTGCACCTTTACCTCCACCTCCTATAATCATACATGATACATCTTTAATTTGATAATAAAAATCAATTATTGTATTTTGATTAACATATGCCAAAAAATAACTAGCATCTTCATAAACAGTTAATGGTTCATCAGTAACAATAAAATTATTATAATAATAATAATATTCTTTTTTAATTTCAATATTTCCTGTGGCTTCATTTGTATTATTAAAACCATTTGTAGAAGCAAAAAATTTGAATTGATCTGAACCAAAAAATCCAGTATTTGATAAAAAATAATAATTTGAATTATTATATGAAATATCAATATCGACTAGGGAATTATCTGTTTGAGTATAAATTGAACCATATGCTGGTAATTCCGTAAAAGTAAAGCTATATGATACATCTGTTGAATCTGTTGCTTGTAAGGTAAAGTTAATAGATATGTCCTGAATACCAGATAAATCAATATTTTCTGCTACTGGCTCAACAGTTATAAAGCATGATGCAGAAGAGTATAAATTATTATCTTGAATCACGAAAGAAAAATCTGTATTCCCAATATAATCATTCGGTGATAAATAATAAACTAAATTGTTACTTAATTCAAAAGGGATATTATTATTTGTTATTTCTACACTTGAAGTCGAATACAACTTACCTTGATTAGGAATAGAAGTTATATAAAATGTTTCATTTACACCAGAATAATTTAAATAAATGGGACTATAAGTATCTTTTTCAATAAAACTGGCTGAAACATCTACATATGTATCAGAGGCATCAAATAATAGTCTTAATATTCCTTGTGCTTCATTTGTATTATTAAATCCTGTTGTTGAAGCAAAATAAGAAAAAGACAAATCATTTTGGGAATATTGATATGTTAAATAAGAAAAATTATTTGTATTATATGAAATATCTATAAAAACTAGGGAATTATCTGTTTGAGTATATATATTACCAATATTTGGTAATTCCGTAAAAGTAAAGCTATATGATACATCTGTTGAATCTGTTGCTTGTAAAGTAAAGTTAATAGATGTGTCTGGAATACCAGATAAATCAATATTTTCTGCTACTGGCTCAACAGTTATAAAAACGGATGCATTAGAACTTAAATCAAATACATCATCATTATAAGAAACATTATAAGAAAAGTCACTTTGTCCAATATAATTATTTGGAGGAATAAAAGAAACTTTATTATTTCCGGATGGTTCCAAAATAAATGGAACACTATTAATAGCACTGCCATCAATTGTATTTAATGAACCGTCAGGAGGTAATGATGTAATAGAATAGATTAAATCTCCACTTATATTTGAAGTTGTTGATAAATCAAGAGTATATGAAATATCAGTATTAATAAAATTAGCACATAAATCATATGAAACATCATTTGCAATCAAAAACTGTGTATATAAACTTAATTGTAATGTAGCATAAGGAATTTCAGTACCACTATCTGCTTGTCCAATTAAATAAATTGTATCTCCTTCATTTAGGTTCAATAAAAATGTTGTTCTACAACCTCTGAAATTTGTTTCACTACTACCTGCTCTTGTATAAATATTATTAACTGTACTATAATTTGAATCAATAGTAAACGAAGAAGAAGTTGCTGATATATCAGAAATGCAAACATATAAAGGAATATTGGTAGTAGTATTAATATTATATGTTATTCCACCTTCGCAATAATAAACACCTGTTTGTGAAATATTATAACTTAATACATCAATAGGATTTGAATTATTAATGGTTATAAATGGACTAAAATTTTCATTTTTAGTATAAATAATTGAAAAATTATTAAATAAATAATAATTTAACCATCCTGCATTTAAAGTTTGATTATTTGCTCCAGTTTGTCCAATACCATATACATTATTATTATTTGATATGTCGATTATACTACTATTATGAGTTCCTCTAATCATAGTTTGATTAGTAGATGATGTATACACATTTACTGTATTATTTACATTTAAAATATTAAATCCCCCTGTTAAAGGATCTGTTGTACTAATAGCTGAAAAAACATAATACGGTTGTTGATTAGTACTATATGATAAATAATTTTCGAAAAAATAAATTCCATTTGTTAATGAAGATGTGGTAAATACTGAAAATGGTTGTCCATCTATGGTATTGCTAATCGCTCCTGAAATTAAACCATTAGATACAATAACTTCAATATTAATAATCATAAATTGTAAATATGCCGAAATAATTTGTTGATTTTGAAAGGCCTTAAAACATCCAGATATAGTATCACCTTGAACTAAATATAAAATAGTTGAAATATAACAACTTTTACAAGATCGAGTACCCCAATATTGTGGATAAATATTTACGGTATTATACCAATTATTAACATTTGATGATGCTGTATTAAAATCATTAGTATTACAGACAAATGCACTTAAATAATTTGTATTGTCAGCATTATTTCCATCTGGATTAAATTCTATAAAAAAATTACACATATAATACCCTGTTTGTGAAACAGGTTGTGAAATTATTATATTAGATGCATCAGTACTTGTTATTGTATATGGAACAGGAATAGTTGTTGCAGATGTATCATAAATTATAGTCATTAATATAAAATAATATAATATTTAATTAAGTATAATTTACTAAAAAGTAATAAATTAAATTTATTAATAAAATTGAAATAATTTAAATAAATTATTAAATATAATAAAATTATTAATAATGACAACCCAAAGTTCCTTAAATAAGTACCAAAAATTAACCGACAAAGAACATATTTTAAAAAAACCAGACACATATATTGGTTCAATCGAAGAAGTTGAACAAAATGATTATATTTTTGAAAACAATAAAATAATAAAAACAAATTTTAATTATATTCCGGGACTTTTCAAACTATTTGATGAAGGAATAGTAAACTGTCGTGACCATGTTATTCGACAGAATCAAGCAATTAAAGATAATATAGAAAATTCATTACCTGTTAATAATATTGATATTTGTATTGACGATGATGGAACAATTCATATGACAAATGACGGAAATGGAATTGATATAGCACAACATCCTGAATACAAATTATGGATTCCAGAAATGATTTTTGGTCATTTAAGAACTTCAACGAATTATGATGAAAAAAAGAAAGAAAAAATTGTTGGTGGAAAAAATGGTTTTGGATTTAAGTTAGTTTTAATATGGTCTTCTTGGGGAAAAATAGAAACAATTGATCATGTAAGAGGTTTAAAATATGTTCAAGAATTTAAAAATAATTTAAATGAAATTTGTACACCCAAAATAACAAAATGTAAAAATAAACCATTTACTAAGGTTTCATTTAAACCAGATTATAAAAGGTTTGGAATAGAAAAATTGTCAGAAAATATGAAAAAATTATTTATAAAAAGAATTTATGATGTTTCAGCTGTAACCGATAAAAATGTAAAAGTGAAATATAATTCAAATTTAATACCATGTAAAAATTTAGAACAATATGTTGATTTATATATAGGTAATAAAACTGAGACAAAACGAATTCATGAAAAACCAAATGATAGATGGGAATATTGTGTATGTTTAACACCTTCTGATGAATTTGAACATATTAGTTTTGTAAATGGAATATATACTAGTAAAGGTGGAAAACATGTTGAATATATTATGAATCAAATATTGAAAAAGTTAGGTATTTATATAAAAAATAAGAAGAAAGTTGATGTAAAACCGAATACTATAAAAGAACAACTAATGTTATTTTTAAGATGTGATATAGAAAATCCTTCATTTAATTCGCAAACAAAAGATGAATTAGGTACTTCTTCGACAAAATTTGGATCGTCATGTAATGTAAGTGATTCATTTATTGAAAAAATAGCAAAAATGGGAGTAATGAATGCAGCATGTGCTTTGACAGAAGTAAAAGAAAATAAAGCTGTTAAAAAAACGGATGGCAGTAAAAGTAAAAGTATAAGAGGTATTCCTAAATTAATAGACGCTAATTTTGCTGGAACAATAAAATCAAATAATTGTATTTTAATATTGTGTGAAGGAGATTCGGCAAAAGCAGGAATTGTATCTGGTTTAAGTAAGGAAGATAGAAATGTAATTGGTATTTATCCTATGAAAGGAAAAATATTTAACACACGTGGAGAAACCTTGAAGCGTATAAATGAAAACAAAGAAATTGTAGAAATAAAGCAAATTCTTGGTTTAGAAACAGGTAAAAAATACAATAAGGAAAGTGTTGAAAAAACGCTTAGATATGGTCAAATATTATTTATGACGGATCAGGATTTAGATGGATCACATATTAAAGGGTTGGGTATTAATTTATTTCAAGATCAGTGGAATACATTATCACAGGTTGAAAATTTTATAGGTTTTATGAATACACCTATATTAAAGGCAAAAAAACAAAATACCGAAAAACTATTTTATAATAATGGAGAATATTTAAAATGGAAAAATGAAAATGATACGAAAGGATGGAATATTAAATATTACAAGGGTTTAGGTACAAGTACAGGAAAGGAATTTAAGGAATATTTTAATAATAAGAAAATAGTATATTTTAATCATGAGGGAGAAACAAGTGATAATACAATAGATATGATTTTTAATAAAAAAAGGAGTGACGAGCGTAAAGAATGGTTGTCAACTTATGATAGAAATAATTATTTAGACACAAATAATAAAAGTGTAAGTTATAACGATTTTATAAATAAAGAATTAATACATTTTTCAAAATATGACTGTGAAAGATCTATTCCTAATATTATGGATGGTCTAAAAATAAGTTTACGAAAAATATTATATAGTGCTTTTAAGAAAAATTTAACAAATGAAATTAAAGTGGCGCAATTTAGTGGTTATGTATCAGAAAATTCTGGTTATCATCATGGTGAAGCAAGTTTAAATGCAGCAATTATAGGATTAGCACAAAATTTTGTGGGTTCAAATAACATTAATTTACTTATGCCAAATGGTCAATTTGGTACACGATTACAAGGTGGAAAAGATAGTGCATCTGAAAGATATATTTTTACACAATTAAATAATGTTACACGATATATTTACCGAAAAGAAGATGATCCAATATTAGAATATTTAGAGGATGATGGTTTTCCTGTTGAACCTATGTTTTATGTACCTATTATACCTATGGTTTTAATAAATGGTTCAAGGGGAATTGGTACAGGTTTTAGTACAGAAATATTATGTTATGATGTAGAAAAAATAATAAATTATTTGATTTTAAAACTATCAAATGAAGAAAATAGTTATGATGAATATATGAATGAAATACAATTAATACCCTATTATAAAAATTTTATAGGAAGTATAGAACAAATTGAAAGTAAAAAATATTTGGCAAAGGGACTGTATACTAAAATAAATGATAAAAAAATAAAAATAACTGAATTACCTGTTGGATATTGGACAGATGATTTTAAAAATCACCTAGAAAATTTAATGGAAATAGATAAAAATGAAAAGAAAAAATCAGAAAAAACGGGTAAAAATGATTCCAAAAAAATAAAAAAACCTTTAATAAAGGATTATAATGATTTAAGCACAGATACGAATGTTGAAATAGAAATATTATTTAACGATAATATTGATGAAAAAATGAATGAAGATTGTACATTTAATAATTTAGAGAAAAAATTAAAATTGTATTCTAGTCTTAACACAAGTAATATGCATTTATTTAATCATGAAGAAAAATTAAAAAAATACGATTCGGAAAAACAAATAATAGATGATTATTTTACAGTTCGTTTAGAATATTATAGTAAAAGAAAAAAGTATCAAATACAAGAATTGGAAAAGATCTTAAAATTATTATCAAACAAAGCAAAATATATTCAAGAAAATTTAGATGGAACAATTGATTTTCGAAAAAAGAAAAAAGAAGAAATTGTTAAATTACTTGAAAGTAAAAATTATGATAAAATAAATGATGATAATGACTATAAATATTTAATAAAAATGCCCATGGATAGTGTAAGTGAAGAAAATGTAGAAAAATTAATGAGTGAAATGATTGATAAGCAAAATGATTTAAAAAATTTAAAATCAAAAAAAGTAGGAAAAATATGGCTTGAAGAATTAGCTGAATTAAAAAAACATTTATTTTCAAATGTTACTGCTAAAACTATGAGTAAAACTATGAGTAAAAGTAAAAAAAAATAATTTTTACCCTTTGAATATATTCAAATATATAATAATTTTTTTAATTTATCTAATTTTTTTTTCCATCTGTTCCAAACCATGTTTTCCATTCTAATGTTTTATCTTTTGTTGTATCTAAAACAGGTCTATCCATTGGTTTATACATATAACTTACATCTCTGCGATAAATAACATATGATTTAGCTTCACCATATACATGTTTTACACAATAATCTACTACAATTTTATTTAGAGAACTAATTTGTTGAGTTATATTATCACATAAATTAGTAGCACTTTGTAAATATACACCTCTCATAATAATTTTTAAATTATCACAGTTTTGATTTCCAATTATAAATTGTTTGTTTGATTTTTCATACACTCCTGCTCGTATAGCATTTTGAATAATTTGAATATTTTGTTTACTAAAAAAAGCGAATGATAATGTTGATTCTTCCCAATTTCCTGTTAAAGCATCTTTATAATTACTACACTCATTTTTTGGTATTTTATCAAAAAGAGCAAATTGATTTAAATTATTTTGCATAATATCTAATCTTCCATTTGTTGATTGACAATTCATTTAATATATAAATAGAAAAAATTATATTTATTTATTTATATATATAAATAAAATGAATTTTCAAAATACAGTGATGACAATAGCTTTGGTATTATTTATTGTAATAATGATATTTATAGGATCTATTTTATACCAAAATAAATTTGGCAAGGAATTTCCACCTGTAATTGGTACATGTCCTGATTACTGGATTAATAAAGAAGTAACTTTTAATAATAATAATAATAATAATAATAATGAATATAAAATGCAAAAATGCTTTAATCAAAAAAATTTAGGAAAACCAGAATGTTCTAAAAATATGGATTTTTCTAGTGATTATTGGAATGGTTCGGATGGTGATTGTAGGAAATATAAATGGGCTAAATCTTGTGATATAACATGGGATGGAATTACAAACAATCCTTCTTTATGTGATAAAAATGATAGTAATTAGACTAATTACAAGAAAACAGTAAAATTCATTTTATCTTTGTAAATATAAAATGAATGAAATAACTCTTCCTGATGAAATATTAAAAAATATTAAAGAATATCTCTCTTATAAAGAAGAAGTTATTTTATTCCATGATAATGTAGTTTGTAATATTATTTCTTTCTTACCATATCATGAACAAATGTTAATTAATAATAATTATTATAAGAAAATAGAGGATCAAATAAAGATAAAACCTAAATATTATGATCGGTTTTTAATGCAAATAATAAAGAATAATTATTTTGATTTATTTACAAAACACATTAAATTAATAAACAGTAATGCTATTTTTAGATCAAAACAATATTTGTATAAAAAAAATAGATTTAAAAATTTATTAGAATTATTAAAATTTATAGGAAGAGAAAATAAAGCAAATAAAATTGTTAATGAATTAGTAAATATTCAACAATATTACTTGTAATTTACAATAATTTAAAATTATAGTTATAATAATAATTTAAAATTATAGTTATAATAATAAATAACAATTTCAATTTATGGAAAACCTTGATTTAAATAAAATACTAAATAGAGAAGAGATTTATAATCAAATAAAAAAATGTTTATTTTATTTTGATCAAAATAGAAATAATATAGCTATAAAAAGAGGAATTTATTTATATGGTAATCCAGGAATAGGTAAAACAATATTTATAGAAAATTTGTTGAGAGATATGAATTATGATATAATTAAATATGATGCAGGAGACATTAGAAACAAATCTGTTATGGATACAATTACTAAACATAATATTTCTGACAGAAATGTTTTATCTATGATGCAAAAGAAGCCAAAAAAAATAGTAATTATAATGGATGAAATTGATGGAATGAATAATGGAGATAAAGGAGGAATAAATTCTCTCATAAAATTAATTAGACCTAAAAAAACAAAAAAACAAAAATTAGAAGAATTAACATTAAATCCTATTATATGTATTGGAAATTATCATATTGATAAAAAAATCAAAGAATTAATAAAGGTTTGTAATAGTTTTGAATTAAAAAATCCAAAAGAGAATGAAATAGAGGTTTTAATAAAAACAATTATGCCATCATTAAAGCCAATTTCTAATAAAGATTATCATGAAAAAATAATTAAAAAACTGATTTCTTATGTTCAAAGTGATTTGAGAAAATTATCATCTATTTCAACAATTTATAACAATCAAAATAATTTATTGAAAAATGAAATTATTCAAAATATTTTTGAAAAAAAATCTTATTCTGAGGACAGTAAAACTATTACTCGTAATTTATTTGTAAATAATTATTCGTTAGACGAACATATTAATGTTATGAATGAAACAGATAGGACAATAATTGGTTTATTATGGCATGAAAACATAGTTGATTTACTTGAAAAAATCGATACTTATAAAACAATACCTATTTATACTGAATTATTAAATAATGTATGTATAGCTGATTATATAGATAGAATTACTTTTCAAAAACAAATATGGCAATTTAATGAAATGAGTTCGCTAATAAAAACTTTTTATAATAATAAAATTTATCATAATTATATTGAAGACCTAGACTCTAAATTAAAAAAAAAATTAAAAATAAATGATGTAAGATTTACAAAGGTTTTAACAAAATATAGTACCGAATATAATAATTATAATTTTATACAGAATTTATGTAATCAATTAGGAATGGACAATAAAGATTTGATGTGTTTTTTTTCAAATTTAAAAAAAGAAAAAACAGAAGATGAAATTTTATTAATGTTTGAAAATTATGAAATCAACAAATTAGATATTAATCGTATTTTCAGATATATAGACAAATATTCAACTAATACACTTGTCGAACAGATAAATGATGATAAAAGTATATTAGAATTAGAATAAAAGTACATTTTCCTGTTTGAAAATTTACAATAAAAATTAAAAATAATTATTGTAAATATTGTAAATATTTGATTACATACTATTCTTGGATTTTTAGAATAGTTTCAACAATATCTTTTTTACATTCTTTATATTTTTCCATAGCTATTTCTTGTGAAGTATTTGTCTGTTCCATAATTAATTGTATATCATTATTTTCTTGTTCAGTCATATTTTCATTCTTTGTAAATGATATTTTTTGTTGTGCTTGTTGTTGTGCTTGTTGTGCTTGTTGTGCTTGTTGTTGTGCTTGTTGTTGTGCTTGTTGTGCTTGTTGTGCTTGTTGTTGTGCTTGTTGTGCTTGTTGTGCTTGTTGTGCTTGTTGTTGTGATTGTTGTCTATTACTCATTAATTGATTATGATTTTTTACCGCTTCTTCTGCTTCTTTTATTTTTTTATTAATATTTTCAACAATACTATCTTTATTTTCAACAATACTATCTTTATTTTCAAACATATTTTTTTCCTCTTCTGTTAATTCCTTTTCTAATTCTTTTTTATAATTAATATTTTCTATTTTAGTATCAAAATATGACTTTTCTAGTTGACCTATTTTTAATTGTAAACTAGTTACTAAGTGCATAACTTCTGGTCCTGTTAATTTTCTTGTTTTATTATCTTGTAAATTTGTTCTAATATCATGTTCAAAATAAATAGCTTTATTTTCCAATTCAATAACTTTCTTTTGCAGTGTTGAAAAATGTGCAATAACTTCATCGTTATTTAATGTTTTAGGAGGCTTTCCTGGTTCATGAACAGTTATTTGTTTTCCCATGTTTTGTTGTAATTTTGCTAATTGTTGTTCGGTTATTTTTCTTCTCTTTTCTTCTATTTTTGCTAATTGTTTTAATACATCGGGTTTCATAGTGGGATCACCCGGTGCATAATCAACTAAAACATTATCTAAACTTAAATAAAAATCAATTAATTCATCATTATCAATAAAATCTTTTATTTGCATATTTGTTTCTTTAACAAAATTAGGGTGTGGGTTTTCTAATAATTTCTTTTTATCAAATGTATTTTGTTCATGTGAAAATACTAAAATTACTTTTTTAGGATCTAACTGTACCATAGGAACAGTATAATCTTTTAAAAATGCTCTTTCTTCTGCCAAACTAGCTTCTTCTTCATATTTACTATCATCTAATAACTTTCTTTTAAATGCAAATGTTCCTGCTGTTGCATGTTTGGGGCCATATGGACCAAATTCATACATTTTATTAACATGTTTAAAATAAATATGAATAATACTTGAACCAGCTACTAATGCTTCTTCATCCCCCTGTAATTTTTCAACAGCATGACTCACTCTTTCAGGAGGATAATAATCATCATCATCCATATAAACAATAATATCTCCCTTACTTTTTTTGTGCGATACATTTCTTTTCTTACCTAATGTCATTTTTTCATCATATTTATAATATTTAATCGAAGGATGACCTTTAACTAAATCTTCTATTTTATCAGTTCCATCATCTATTATAATCCATTCCATTCTGTTTTTAGGATATGTTTGTTGATTAAAACATTTAATTATAGCTGGTATAAAAGGTCTTCTATTATATGTTGGGGTTAAAACAGAAACAAATGGATATTTTTTATTAAATTCATCTTTTTCAGGATTTTCATTAAACCAATCATCATAATTATCAGATGATAAAGTAGATTTTTTTGTATTAGAAGGGTTTGATTGTTTAACTTTATTAGCTTTTTTAGCTTTTTTATTTTTACCCCCCATTTTATCTATAAAATTAATAAAAATTAATATTTAAATTAATAAAAATTAATATTTAAATTAATAAAAAATAATATTTAAATTAATATTCAAAGGTGTAAAAATTAATATTTACACCGACTAAAAAAATAAAATAATTTTAACATTTATGTTTCTTTGGATTGACCATTATTTTTATTGTAAATTGAATAACCAGGTGGTAAAAATTGTGGTAAAAATACTATTAACATAACTACTGCAATAATATTATCTAAATATTTGAAAGCAGAATTTAATACAAAGATAAAAAACAATATTCTTAAATACCAAGAATTATAACCTTCACTCATCGTTTTTAAAACTTCATCTTTATTTATCATTAATGGCAAAACAAATAAACTAAAAATTAATCCAATTATTTGAACAAATTCAAGTCCAAATGCAGTAATAAATGTATAACCAAATAAAAATCCTACCAATGTTGTAATATAACCAAATAAACCTTGATTTTCATTTATAAAGAAGCTAAAAATTGAAACAACCCCCCAAAATAAGCTTACAAACATCGCTGCTAAAAGAAAAACAGGTCCTAATACAAAAGACCAAAATGGACCAGCAGTGGAACAAACAACATTGGACATGCCAATACTAGATTGAATGAATTTTCTTAATAATTGATAAGAATACATTACTTTATTAGAGAACCATTCTTTTATAAAACTGAATATTCCTACTTCATTTTTATCTTTTACCAAATTATAAGGAAATCCAAATTCATACATAGATTTAAAATATTTATTATTAAAAATTTTACTATTTGTATAGTTAATTTCTTCTCCACATAATCCATCTTTTGAATCATTATTTCCTCCTTTCATAAAGAAAGGATTTTTTTTCCCACCTCTTTTTTTTGATCCACCTGATTGTTGTGTATTTTGATTAGAAGATACATATGGTTCTTTATCTACATTTGTTGGAAAAAAATAGTCTAAATTTATTCTTGAAAAAAATATAAAATTAGCTCCTAATAATCCTACTAATAAAACTGTAATTAAATTAGTGATTATAGAAATACCAAATTTTTCCCAATCATTTTTTGGTTTTTTTTCTTTTTCTTCACTTATTTTTTTTATTTCATCATTTATTTTTTCCTCATTTGTTTTTTCTTCATTTGTTTTTTCATTAATTTCAGTATTATCCATATAATAATTATAAATATTATAAATTATAAAATATTTGTATATAATAATGAAAAATACAATTTATATATGGGATGGTGGAGTTTTTTCTCCTCCAACCAGAGCAGTTGGAAAATTAGCATATAATATAGCCATTTTTATGTCTGAAAAATATAAAAAATATAATATAGAATATCATTTTGTCCCTACTAATAAATACTATAATAAACCTTGGGTCAGATGTGTTGATGAAGATGATAGAATAAAAATGTTAAATAATTTAGTGGAATATATTTATAATGAATATAAAGTACCAAAAAATATCAAATTTATTGTAAATTCACATGAAATAAAATTGGGTAAAAAGCGAAAACAACCAATTACAACAAATGAGAGTATTAATTATATAAAAAACAAGTCAAATTTATTTCTAACAAACGATATTAATAATTTAATTAGTAGAGTAAAAGGAAATAGAACAAATGGTCTAGAGCTATTATTTAAAGTTAAAACAATTTGTTACGATATTTTTAGCCCATTATTGGTTGGTGAAAACAATTCTGAAAAAAATGTTTATAATAATATAGATTTAAAAGAATTATTGAAGCAAAGTGAAAATAAATATCCTAAACAAATCAGCGATTATTTTTCAAAGCAAAAAATAACTTCAAAGCAAATAAATGAATATTTAAATGATGATAAAAATATTGAAAAAATGGAACCTGTTAAAAATTTAATTATGGATCAAATAATATTTTTACCCAAAAAATTAGTTCCTGAAATGTATAAAGCGTCAGCAGGAAATCGTGTAAGAGAAGAATTGGATGTATATTATTCTAGTCTCGATAATTTAAAAAAATATTTAACACCAAATGTGAATGATTTTTTAACTAAAAATGAACTTTATAAACACTGTAAATCTACTTATCAATCAAAATTAGTATCAAAAAATAAAACTTTAAAAAAAAATAAAACCAAAGGAAAAACGAAATCATCGTCGCGCAAAATTAAATCAACAAAGAGAAAGTAAATGAAAAAATAAAAATTATATATTATTAATATTTTTTATTATCATTTTATTGTATATGAATAAAATTATAAATTACATAAAATTATTAATATTAATTACTTTTTCTCTATTATTATTTGTGATATTATGTGGTGATAATTGTAAAAATTGTTATAACACAAAAGAAAATTTTACACCTAGGGAAATTTATGAAGCAGGACAATCACCTGGTTCCGTACCAATTGGTACAACTGATAGAGAATATTTAAAACAAATTAAAATTCTAACAGTTAGTAATGGATATAATAATGAAATTATGGATAATTTAGAACCATCACAACCATCACCTGTTCAAAATAAATATAATGATATTGCAATACCAATTGCAGGTGATTATCCATATGCTTTAAAACATTCTAATAATTATCCTGTTACTATATTTGAATATCCAAATGATTATAATTTTACTGTGAAATATCCTTGTAGGCGAACTGCTACTGGAATGTTTACTGATTGTGGTGTATGGAGTGCAAATACAGCATGGACTGCTGATCCATATAAGGGATTAAATTGTAAAATATGTAATGGTAAAAACAGTAGATCACCTAAAATCAAAAAATGTCAGGAATGTTTCAAAGACTTACAAAAGTAAATAATTTTGAAAATATTCAAAGGTGTAAAAGGTGTAAAATGTGTAAAATGTGTAAAATTTTTCATTTTATTTTTATTTTTATTTTTATTTTTATTTTTATCTTGCATACATCAAAGCGCAATTTCCACCTACAAATGTAATCATATTATATCTCTCTTCATGAACAATTAAATTATAATTGTAATCATATAATCGCCATGTGGGTTTATTAACACCAATAACTTCCCCTGTTTCAGGATCACAAATAGAATATGTTTGTGCTAATGGATCAAGTGGAGGAGTATAGGTTTGAAATTCCAGAAATATATCTCTAAACCGACTTAAATTCATAGCACCATTTGGTTGAAAATTAAAAGGATTTGTATCAAGGCAAAAATTATAACAATATAAACCATCTGGACCATTTCCTGAGGTTCTTATGTATTTTTCAATATAATCATAAACACCTGCGTCTAATAAATTTTCTCTGTATTGACCATCTAATAAAATAGCTAATGCCAATAAAATATTTTTTTGATTTTCTGGGGAATATATTCCTGTTGTAAAAATACCTGAGAAATGTCCCGTATCAGGATCTAATCCTGGTCCAAAACTTTCTGGCAAATCTGGCTTTTCTGGACAAGTTAATCTCCATTCACCTTCAACAGGTGCTGGTTCAATATCTCTTGGTCTATAACTATATGGCCAATTTGAATAATTTGACCATTCATTTCTTAAATTAACATCTGTTCTTTGGAAATACATCATCCATGATGCAACCATTCCCATAGTATTTTCTAATTTAACTCTTTGACTACCTGTAATATTAAAAAAATCCCACTGATAAACAGACTTTATTAAATAATTTTGCTCTTTTAAAGCAAATATTTTTGATTCTTCCTCTGATAAAAATCCATAGGTAGAAATTAGATGAATATCGGCATTCCAGTTTGTTCTTTTATCTAAATATGAATTAGTTGTATTTAAAGAAATATCAGGAGGAGGTTGTAAAAATCTATAAAATTGTTGAAGAGGATTATTAAAATTAGGTGCTATATAAGGATAATTATTTACACGATCTTCTACATCTCTAATTTGAATTAATTCTTGAACTGGACGCAAAGTGATTTCTATTTCTAATTCATTATATTGTAATGCAACCAACGGAAATGCCATTTTAGCAGCAAGTGTAAACCAGAAATTTAAAGGTATATATAGTTTTCTAGCTCTAATTGATGGTTCTGGACCAGCCGGAGCACTTGTATAATACGCACTTGGATAAGTATTAATTCTTGGTGGTACATTACCAGGATTATTTAGGGCCGGAACATTTCCAGTCATTCTATCATACAAGTTTTTTTTAGAACCCGTAAAATCTCTTTGTATTAAAGCTAAAAAATAACTACCAGTATATCTATTTAATAATTGACCCCCAACTGTAATATTAACCTCATCTATCATTTGAGTTCCTAAATTATCAATCCATTTAAATTCATATGGAACCCATTCACCTGAACAATCTTGTGGAGGATAAATAGGACTCCAAATAGTTGGTAATGTGACAACTAAATAAGTGTCCATTAATAATTCTGCATATCGTTTCATTTTAAAAGTAAATTTGGAAGGTTCATTCATGCGTAAATTTCGTAATCCATTAAAATCTGTTCTAAATTTTTGTAGACCAAAATTAGTATATTTTTTATAAACTGTTTTAAAAAAAGTTTTTGAAGGATTTCCATTTAAATAAACATTTTGATTTCCATATGATACTATATTTAATAAACCACCAGCCATATATATTTAAAGAATAATTTAATTAAATATTTAAATCACTATTTTAACTTATTTACAAAAAAATTGCGATTTTTATTAAATTTTTATCATTTGTATGTAAAATATTTTTTCATTAAGTAATATAAGTATGATCGATAAATTAAATCAAATGGTTGCTAATTTAGATTTTGAAAAAAATAAAATTATATATATTCAATATTTTATTTATACTTTAATTGCTGTTTTAATTGTTTCAATATTTTATTATATTTGGGTTAAGATGAATCTTAACAAATGGAATTGTACCAATTTAAAAACTATTTATAATACTTTTCCTTCTATTTCTTCTTTTAATCCAGATGATGAAAATTATAAATATTTATTAAGAGATTATTATATTAAAACGGCCTATAATTGTTGTTGTGGGGGTCAATTCAAAAATGATTTTGTAAATACATGTGCTTTAAAAACATGTTTAGGTCAAGGTGTTAGATGTTTAGATTTTGAAATTTATTCAATAAATAATAAACCTGTAATTGCTGCATCTTCAAAAGATAATTATACTTTTAAAGAAATGTATAATAAAATTGCATTAAAGGATGCATTAAATATAATTAATAATGAGGGATTTAGTGGAAGTAGCTGCCCTAATCCAAATGATCCATTAATTTTACATTTTAGAATACAAAGTAATAATGTAAAAATGTATGATGTAATGGCTGACGATATTTATAATACAATTGGTAATAGACTTTTATCAAAAGATTACAGTTATCAATATCAAGGACATAATTTAGGAGCTGTACCACTAAACGAATTTGTTCGCAAAATAATTATTGTAGTTGATCGTTCTAATCCAACATTTGAAAATACACCCTTAAATGAATATGTAAATATAGCATCTAATTCTGTTTTTATGAGAGCATCAAGAGAATATAATATAATAAATACTCCTGCTTCAAATGAATTAATTGATTATAATAAAAAAAATATGACAATTGCTATGCCTGATTTAAGTGCATATAATTCAAATATTGCGTCTACACTAAATCAAGGTTATGGAATACAAATGACTGCTATGAATTTTCAAAATTTTGACGAAAAATTAATGTATTATAATTTATTTTTTGATAATGTCGGCTCAGCATTTGTATTGAAACCTGAAATATTAAGATTTAAACCTTTAACAATTCCCAATCCTAAAAAACAAAATCCAGCATACTCATATACAAATAGAGAAGTTTCATCTGATTTTTATGATTTTCAAATATAAATCTTCAAGGATGTAATCTTCACCGGTGTAATCTTCCCAGGTATAATCTTCCCGGGTATAATCTTCCCGGGTATAATCTTCAAATATATATAGTTCATAATATAGTTATTTTCTAATTATATTATAAATATGACATCTTGTGATAAAAAAATGACTCTTCAAGAAAAAGAAATTGATATTTTAAGACAAGCAGTCGATGTTGCAGAAAAAAGAAAGGGAAAAGAAACCGTTAGTAATCCAGATGTTAAAAAAATAATTAATATTTTGGAACAATTTTTGAAAAGAAAAAAATTGGTTTGTTATGGAGGTACTGCAATTAATAATATTTTACCAATCGAAGACCAATTTTACGACAAAGATATTGAAATTCCTGATTACGATTTTTTTTCTGCAAATGCAATAGAAGACGCCAAAGAATTAGCTGATATTTATTTCAAAGAAGGTTTTGATGAAGTTGAAGCCAAATCAGGAGTTCACCATGGTACCTACAAAGTTTATGTTAATTTTATTCCTGTTGCAGATATTACTTATCTTGAAAAGCATTTATTTAAAAGAATACAGAAAGATGCCTACAAAGTTTATGGAATATTATATTGTCCTCCTAACTTTTTAAGAATGAATATGTACTTAGAATTATCAAGACCTGCTGGTGATATAAGTAGATGGGAAAAGGTTTTAAAAAGATTAATTTTATTAAACAAAAATTTTCCACTAAGAGGAAAAGATTGTAAACCGGAAGATTTTATGAGAGAATTTGAAAAGGACCCTATTGATATAAAAGACGAAGAAAAACTATATTATGCTGTAAGAGATGCATTTATTGATCAAGGTCTTGTTTTTTTTGGAGGATATGCTAGTTATTTATATTCCGAATATATGCCAAAAAAACTACAAAAATTATTTAGAAAGACTCCTGATTTTGATGTATTAGCAGAAGATCCCGAACAGGCTTCTGCTATATTAAAAGAGAGATTAGAAGATTTAAATTATAAACATATTACAATTGTTAAACATAAAGGTATTGGAGAAATGATCGCACCTCATTTTGAAATAAAAATTAAAATAGGAAAAATAGATGAAACAGTAGCATTTATTTATAAACCTATTGCGTGTCATAGTTATAATATATTGAAGATTGGTAATAAATCAGTAAAAGTAGCGACTATTGATACTATGCTTACATTTTATTTTGCATTTTATTATAGTGAAAGAGAGTATTATGATGAAAATAGAATTTTATGTATGGCGCAATATTTATTTCATGTACAACAACAAAATCGTTTAAAACAAAAAGGATTATTAAGACGATTTAGTATTAATTGTTATGGAAAACAATTAACATTAGAAGAAATGAGAAGTGAAAAAGCAGAAAAATTTAAAGAATTAAAAAATAATAAAAATTCAAAAGAATATGAATCTTGGTTTTTAAGGTATGTTCCTTTCGAAGAAAAAATGGAAAAAGAAGATATAAAATTAAAAAAAATAAATAAACATTTAGAAAAGGTAATTAATAAAAAATCTGGAAAAAAAACACGAAATAAAAAAGATAAAAAAAGTAAAGATAAAAAAACAAAAAGAATATTTAACATTTTTTAATTTTTCAAGGGTGTAATAATAATGTAAATTATATACAATCAACATGAAATGGAATATTATTACTATTAGGAAAATTCACATTAAAATTAAATTTTCCGACAAATAATTTTAATTCTCCCATATATGTCAAATGATTATAGCAAGTTAAAAGTTTTACATCTATTTTTTGAGAAAATATATCGGTTACAAGTACATATTGATTTTTCTCATTTATGTAATAAACATATTTATCAATTGTTTTTGAATTATTAAATCTCTCTTTATCAAAATAACCAAATCCT
>Ga0233415_10000189_pt1 | contig 31118 bp, 38 predicted proteins | sample Na_anoxic_12_MG_FD_188631 | JGI IMG/M metagenome (GOLD analysis project Ga0233415, IMG submission 188631) | Seawater microbial communities from Saanich Inlet, British Columbia, Canada - Na_anoxic_12_MG | ecosystem: Environmental > Aquatic > Marine > Inlet | place: Canada: British Columbia...
AGACTAACGCCGCTAACTCACCTTTAAGACTTGCACTAGGAATTTAAATATTATGGCTCTTCACTTCTCTACGTCTACAAATGATCATTTTACTATAGTTATAACGTGTGATACTGCTATTACTTTTGATGATGAAAGTAAAGCCAAGTACTTTAACACGGGTGATTTATCATTATTAGATATTAGTGAAGATGCCACTTATATTACATTAAAGCCCTTAGGCCCTCAAGAAAGAGAGCGCGCTGAAATACGCGCCGGCGCTTTTACTCGTAGTGAGCTGGGTAAGCTGCTATGGAGTGAGGCGCCATCTAATAAACATGAGCATGCAAGATGGCACCATTCTTTAACAGAGGATGAGCGTGAGGCTATCGCCAATTATGAAGCGTATATAAGTAGATCATATGTAGAATATGTAAGTGAGTCACTAGTAAGCATAAACAATGAGCCGGCTACTATAGACATGATTAATAATATTAGGCCGGAGTATATGCGTATTACTACTATTACTGAGATAGTGTTACATTTACAGCGGGTGAGCCTATTAGGTGATGTGGGAAAATAGCGCTTGCCTCTGCTATATGGATACCCTTTAGTAATAGTAGGGGCTGGGATTGTTCACAGTGTAAAAATAGCGACCTTAGGCGCTTGCGCGGTAACTGTGGTGGCTTGTTTAAAAAAGGATTGCCACAATCTTTAGAAGATGAGCAAGGGCTATATATGCCCGGCTATAGAGTAGCGCCTAACTCGGGTGAACCATATAGTGATTTAAAGATTAGATCATGCCCTATTAGTAACGCTAATAGATTAGCTTTAATAGTAAGTAACTACTCTAAAATAAAGAATGGTTTAATGTCATTTAGCCAAATATACTCACAACCTACATGTGCTATAGTTGAAAGCATAGAGATTTTAGATTACAATCATAATCAAATGATTTATAGAAAACAAAAGCAAGCGCTAGAAGAGGCTTAACTATGGCAAGTGGTGGCACTATTGAAATAGAAGTAGAGTTAAATGGCGCTCAAGATATAAAGGAGGGCTTAGGCTCAATCGGTACAGCTGGTAAGAGTCTAGCAGCTAGTATGGGCGTAGCTAATGAGAAGCTAGGTGAAGGGCTAGAGGGTGTGGGTGAGTCAGTATTTGGCTTAACAGATTCACTAGCAGAGCTTAAGCACGGTATGGGCGTAGTATCTCAAACAGGTATCAGAGGATTTACGGCATTACTAGGGCCTATCGGCATGGTAGTAACTGCGGGCTTTGCATTGTGGGAAACATTTAAAATGATTAGCGGCGCAGCTCAAGAGGCTGAAGAAAACGCGCAGGCAATGGCGGCGGCGGCTAGTGATCTACAAAGTAAATTAGAGGCGTTAAGTGAAAAGGGGGTACAGCCAAATATTAGCGATTTAAAAGAGTTTTCTAAAGTAACAATAGAAGCGCAATTCGCTAAAGATAAACTAGAGAAGGCACAAGAGAAGCTTACTAAAACTTTTCAAAAAGCTTATGATGCTGAGCAAAAAGTAAATAAACTACGTGAGCAAGCCGCTAAAGGGTTAAATGCTAGAGCTATTTTAAATGGTCAATTAAAAGAAGCTATAGAAGACTTAAATAAAGCTAGAAAAAAAGAAACGGATGAAATTAGTAAACTTTTAAAAAAACAAGTAGAGCTTAATAAAAAAATCAAATCAGGTGAAGAGCTCTATAAAAAGCATGAAGAGACTAGCCCAGAGTTTTTAAAAGCTAAGATATTAGAAAACATTGAGACTAGAAAAGCTATACAGCTTAAAGAAGCTGAAAATCACAATCTGGGCCTAGCTTTAGAGAATCGCAAAATAGAGATAGAACGTATAGCAGAGGTAGCCAAGGCAAGGGCTAAGGCTAATGAAGAGAATCAAAAGCAATTACTAATACAGAAAAAAGCTATAGATGCTGAGATTAAAAAAGTAGATAAAGTAGAGCTCGCAAATTTAACAGCTGAGAGAAAACGAGATGATTTAATAGTAGCGCGTGAACAAAAGGAAAAAGAGGCTAGAGCTAAAAGGCGTGATAATGCTTTTAAAGCAATGCGTGAAAAAGAAAATCAAATACAAAAAGAGAAGGCTTTAGCTTTGCGTGTATTCGCTGAGCAAGCGCGATTAAGACAGTTAAATATAGAAAGTGAAGATGATAGTATTAATAAGCAAATAAAGCTAGCTAAGCATAGATACGACACACAGCTTAAACTTGCTAAGAATAATTTAAACTTAGCTAGAATAGCGACATTAGAATATAATGCAGCGACTAAAGAGATTAGAACTAAGGAAGCGAGAGACGCGCTAGAAATAGATAAAGCCAAGATAGAACAAGCTAAAGCTTTTAGTAAAGAAACAGCATTGTTTAATGCTCAGCAAATACAGAATGACTTTGAACGTGAAAACGAACTATTAAGATTAAACTATGACAATAAGCTAGAGCAGGCAAAAGGTAATCAAGAGCAAATCACAGAGCTAAATAGGCGTTATGGAATAGAGCGCCAAAAGCTCACAGCTAATGAGGCGGCTAAATCCTCACAAAAAGTAGAATCATTCTTTTCTAGCTTAGGGCGTGGAATGGCTCAAGTAGCTGTCAATAGTATTTTAATGGGTAAATCATTTAAAGAAGCTACAGGTCAATTACTACTATCACTAGCACAACAAGCCGGTGTAGAAGCTCTGATGGAAACGGCCCGCGGTATCGCTAAGCTATCTAATCCGATAACGGCGCCCCTGGCGGCGGCTAACTTTAAAGCGGCTAGCATGTTTACAGCGGCGGCAGTGGCGGCAGGTGTCGCAGGTTCGGCGCTCGGTGGTGGTGGTGGTGGTGGTGGTGGTGGTGGTGGTGGCGCTTCACCGATGGGAAGCCCTTTGAGCTCTACAGCACCAGAGCGACAAGAGGCCACTAGCTCTAGTATGGTTTTTAACATTAACTTTAGTGGCGCTGTAGTCTATGATACTAAGAAAGCGGCAGAAATGGCGTTGGCAGATAGAATTACTAATGTTATGAATACACAGCGCAGAGGCGCGCCGCGTAGGAGGTCTTAAAATGAACCCATCACCAGCGCCAGACTTTGCGCTTCTAAGTACTGTGGATATTACTGCTTTTAACGGTGATCTATTTACAAGGTCTAACTCAGTAAACGCTACTTTATTTACTACTAAAATCTATGAAGATATGATTACTTTCTTAAACGGTCGCGGCATGTCCTCTGGCTTAGATTTATCAGCTCAGCTTCTTAGCTCTTCTAGCTTTGGCACGAATTGGTATATCGGTATTAATGCTAATGATAAAGTAGAGCTTAGCAGCTCACGCGCTTTTAGAATTAAATTTAATGCATCATCATCATTAGTAGGCTTATCAGATGTTTTAGGTATTGGCACTAGCTTTGTATTATATTCTAGCTCAGCAACTATAGGAGGAAGTCCTCTTTTACCGTTCGCAGTGACTGCGCCTAATGACTGGCTGAGAGGTGAAATTATTAGTCTGAGCTATGTCATAGAGGAAGTAGGAGGCGGGGCTAGCTTTACATGGAATTTTTCGGGTGGCGCGCAAGATTTAATAGTTGCATGTAGAGCGCGTGGTAACAGTGATATAGATGATAGTATAGAGTGTTTAGAGGCTGAGGATTTATTAAAGCATAGTAATGATATTAGATGGATTTTAGATAATAGCGGGCATGTTAAATGCTCTTATGTGGGTGTGTCTAATATCACATGGGATAATGATGATTTTAGGAATAGATTAGGATTCACAGGTAATGAGACTATAGAGACTATTAATTTATATTCTGTGATTACGGCAGCCCATCCATGCCCAGGCGTGTTAAAGCCTACACGTCCTTATCAATCATCTCACATATCCATAAAAAACATTAGTCAGGCTAGGCGTAAAATAAGCGGTGGGTATACTGCTAACTATGTGGGTACATATATAACCACTAATCTAATCTATGATTTAGATGCGAGGTTAGATACTGTAGATCTTTATAGACATTTTACTAATAAGTTTATTAACTTTATTAGTGAAGGTGAGAGAATTAATTTTTATCAAGTGTGGGGTGATTCGAGACGCACACTAACTACAGAAGATACTAACGCAGATCAAGCGGCACATGATTTAATATTTACTTCATCTCGTAACGGATATGAAGGACGTATTAGAGCTAGTCTTATCACTAAAGATTATGATTTAATATACCCTTTAGCACTGCGCCGCCGTGTGCCTGTTAGAATGAAATTAGAGCACTTATGAGTAATAGCTATAATACTAATACTATACTTGCTGATACATCTTCAGTAGTGGCCGGACGTGCTATAGAATTCAATACACCACAGCGGATAGCTAATGCTAATAATTATGCATGGGCCGCGGGTGCTACTCATAATGTTTTAAGTCAGGCTTACGCTGATCAGACTTTTATACAAGATAGCGCTTCATTAGTAGAAATGGCTGAATGGCGTATACCTTTAGTTTCATTAGAGCATGATACGCTAGAGATTATAGTAAATTATAAAATACATGGTACTGCCGTAGGATTGACTTCTAATATTAAGTTTACACTAAAGACAGATACTAGCACGGCCACCACTACTATTAATCTGCCTAACTCTAGCAATGGTATTGCTAATAATACTTTAAGCATTTCAATGCCTAGCCCTAGCGTTACTCAAGTATATTACGCCACTTTAACAGCTCAAGTGCAGGCCGATAATCCTAATAATTCAGAGGTAGAAATTAAGAGTATCGTAGCAAGATGGCAGCCTTTAGCTTCACCGATCGGCACCGGCTCATTATATCAGTATGATGTAAGCTCTATTTTTTATGGTAAAGGTACCACGCGCACAGGCGCTAATCAGTCATTTACTTCTAGATTCGCTCATCAAGTAATAGATAATATTACATTGCTTAGACAACGTTTAAAAAGCTATCTTACTTGGTCGCCTGTTTATAATGCATCATCATCATTATTTAGTAGTGCTCAAGATGCTGCCGCGCCTGAAGTCTTTTTAAGCGTTGGGCATATAGATACTTTAATTAGTCAAGCGCTTATTAGTCATGGTTTCGATAGCATGACTAATAGAAAGCTAGAGCTACATGTTAGGTACATAAAAAGCACGGTAGCTAAAAGCTTTGATTTTTTTAATAATAATATATCACTAGCAACGGGCACAGGCGGTTCTGTAGCGTGGGCTCAGTACACACTAGAGGTAGATTATCAAGCCGGCTCCAATGCCGGTGATACTAATTTATCTTATTATACAGCTAAGCTTAATAATACTAATAATAATCTAGAGTCTTTAGCTAGTCTTAACAATATGCCGCTAGTGCGTTATCCTAATACTACTAGCTCGACCACATGGGGCTTAGTCATAGGCTTAAGCTTAATAGGTGTATAATGTTAATTCAAAGCTCTTTTAATCCTCTACCAAATAAGCAAGCGTGTAATAACGGCGCAGTATTAATGGGCTCTTCAGTAGCTAGCATGTGCGCCGCGTTCTCACAGCTAACACATGTGAAGTTTTTAGGGCATGCTAATTTTCCTATTATGCGTAGTACGTATTTACCTTTTGGCACTATTCCTAATCCGGGCGCCTTAATCTCATCTACAATAGGTAGTATTAATAAAGGACACACAGAAGCTCACAAACTATTTTATGCTACTACTTCAGTTAGCCAGTATTTATGCGCCATTGTAACTTATGAAAGCGGCGCTAGTGATGAGGACTCTTCTAGTAATCTTTTTTCACCTGTTATAGAGATTAATGTAAAAGCTCTTAATGATAGTGGTAGCGGCTATACGGAAGTAGCTACCGCCGATTATGGCATTAGATTAGATAGCACTAATTCAATATTATTAAGCACAGGGTCTAGAGCTAATACACACTATGTAGAAACCGGCATTAATATACCAGCCATCATCCCTACAAACACTAGTCCAGTATCACCACGCCCGCTATATATACCACTCACCGCGGGTGGCTATAACGTGAGAGGTAATCTAGTAGCTATTAATATAGATGCTGAAGATTGTAAAGTTAGACATATCACTATTTTAGATATATATACACCAGAGGTGGCCACATGATAACCAGCGATTTAGGGCGCCGTGTATTCTGTCTTGAAGTAGCGGGCTTAAGATATCGATATCATAGTATCACGCCACCAACTAGCACGAACCTAGATACTACTATAGCAATGGGCATAAGCTATACGGATGTTCAGTCTATAATCTCAGTGGGCGCTTTTAATAGCTCGATTGATCCGAGCGGCGGCTTAGCTTCTTACTCGCCTTTATCTATTGAATTATCTATTTTAAAAGATGGCTCTACTAGTGATCCTGGCATAGTATTCGGTAGAGTGGGCCGGCGCTCTTCTAGCGTTACTCAAGCTAATTTAGATGAGGGTCTTAATTTTGACGCGCTGCCACGAACTATAAATATAGATGATGATCTATCTAGTCTAGCCGTGCCTGTGTTAGTACACATCGGCAGTGAAACATTTAGAGCTAGTGCCTTTACATCTACTACAGTTACACTAGATGAGCGCGCCTTAGGCGGTAGTGAATATCAAACACATGCTATTAGCTTGCAAGGGTCTAGCGTGCCTGTGCTTAGTACAGAGATAACTATTTTTAGGGGTCGTAGATGTAAGCTGTTTGTAGCATATCAAGACAGCTCAGGTAATGTTAGTGATTATGAATGCATCATTAATGGTTTTATAGAATCATCACCTAGCGTAGAAGATAGTAGTAGTATAAACGTTAGCATTTTACCGCTTGTTAGTTTACTTGATAGTGAGCTAGCAGATAGCAAAAAAGGTATATCTCACTTATTGCAAGGATTCCATTTTTTTAATAACCGCTCTAATATACTAGAGTACGGCTCGGCATGGGGCCGTGACTATGGCATGACTTTAAGTAACCCGGTTGCGCTAAGTGCAACTCAAACCACAATAGATGTGGTATCGCCGGGTTATTATCTTAGTGAAATATTTGATGACACTAGATCAAAGGGCCACGGCTTTACTTATCCTCATCCTAGATATCCTTTAATGTATGTCGGTGTTTATCGAGTATATCCCATTGCTTTTAGTTTCTCAGCTGCGGGCCTAAATGTTATCACTATAGATCACTCTATTAGTGGCTCAGCGCCTCAGGCGAATGTCATTAGTGAAATTCTTCTCAGGAATCGTGGGAGCAATGGATTTATAATTAAAAGAGGTGAAGTTAAGCGCGTAACCGTAGGCACTAATGAATTAAAAATATGGCCTGAGTGTATAAATGATGCTTTGTTCAATCAAGTATCTACTACTACACATACGGGCACCACGGGCGCTAATCATGCAATTAGCATTAACGGCAGCTTATCAAATACTACTTTGAGAGTAACGCCTTTAGCAGATCAGCGCGGCATATTCGGAGGGCACCGTGGCAAGGTGCACCTATGGTATAGCTCGTACTGGTATCAAGATAGCTCTAACTATCATTATGCGTACTGGCCAAATGACAATACAGAAAATACAAGCCCGCTAAGCAATGAGCTAAGATTATTTTATCCTTTGGACTATTGGGATAATACTGATAATCCTAAGCCTAATTATGCAAGTAGATCTAATTTAATACGTACAATCAAGCTTGATAATACACGCAATGAAAGCACAGAAATAAGTATTAATGTAGCGCGTGCCTATCACCAAGCTAACGAGAATAGTATATTAATTAAGGACGCGCTAGGGCTACCTAATACGCCAACATCCTATGTTTTTTATGGAGTACAAATACAGACGTATGATTACTTTCAAAAGAGAAACAAGACTTTATATTATGAAGCTACACATGAAGAGGCTATTAATTATGGCGGTAGTAATGTAGGCTATTTATTACATTTAAGCAGCTCTTCTTATAATGTGAGAAATGGACATTTTGGTGACTGGCAAAATCAAGAAAGATCTCAAGTAACGCGCGGTGTATTAGCTTATGAAGTTACACCAGGTGAGATTATGCTTAAGATCTTACAAAGCGGCGGCGGTGGCAATAATGGAGACTATGATAATCTTGGTGTAGGCTTATCTATTCATGAATCTAATATAGATGTAAATTCATTTCTAACGAACGGCACTAGCACTATAGCAGCTTTAAACAGTAACTTTTCTATAGATGATTTTAATCCACGTGACTTTATAGATAGTTTACTAAAGTCCTTGGGTTGTATTATTACAATGAAGCGCACGGCGGGCGGCGTGCCTAAAATAACTTTACAGCCGCTAGCATCTGAGAATCAAAGATTTATAAGCGCTACTATTAATGCGAGTGACTGGCTAACTAATCCTGTGCCTACTTGGTCAGTTTATGAAGATATTGTAACACAAGTAGAAATAAAATATGGATGGGATAATGATGATAACGAATTTAAAGATAATGTAACTTATAATAATCAAGCCGCTATCAATAGATACGGTGGTGAGAAGTCTAAAATAACTTTAGAATTGTACGGCATCAATATAGAAAATATCGGCGCGGGCGCTGGTGATGCTTATAACTACTTTCTACCTATAGTAGCTAGAGTATTTAATATATTAAGCGATCCATTGAGGCTATGGAGTGGTGACATAGGCACGGGCAAATCTATTTATTTAGATGTGGGTACATATGTAAAATGTAGCTCACCACATCTAAAAGGATTATCAGATAGCTACGGCGTTACGGATGAGATCGGCATGATTAAATCTATTACTCAAGAGCTTATGAGTGAGGGCTGCAAACTCGAGATTATTAAAAGTGGTATTACGAGCGTCAATTGGAACAGTACTTTAAAAGTAACGTTCGTTACATCTACCACCGCGCTTACAGTGTCTACGAATACATTTAGTAATGATGATTTAGGCTTCTTTGGCGTTGGTGATTATGTGGATTTTTTGCCATTCGGAAATGAAGACAGTAGTATTAATGGCTTAAAAATCTCTAGTATTGCGGGCTCACTTGTTACATTTTCAAGCGCTCATAGTGTTACTACACTAGGCACACTCGAGCCATCAAGTTACGCTATAGCTACTAGTAATCACAAGTCAGATGCATATTTAGCTAGCGCCGGAACTCTAGGCACATCTGATAAAGCACAGGAGTATAATTAATTGAAAAACCCTACTAAAACAGAATTGATAAAAAGAGTATCTAATTTAGAAGATGATGCAAGAAAACTAAAGAGAAGCATTAAGCATATGCTTTTAGATTTAACGCCGTTTAACTACGTAGATAAATCTCTAGACCACACATCTAAGCCGCATCAAAACGCGATAGACGTTATTAGTAGAGCGCAAAATGAATGGGCTAAGAATGTTACTGAGCCAGAGCTAGGCGGTGATTTTGAAAGAATAAATCTATATATAAAATCTAGAGAAGGTGCAGGCTGGACTTGGGAAAAAGATTATACTGAAAATGGCCAGCTCGCATGGTGCGGTTTTTTCGCGGCATTTTGCTATACTAAAGCTAAGTTTAATATACGTAAAAAAATATTCCCATCTTGTTATAGAATGTGTAATGCCTGGTCAGGCACTACTAGAAAAGTGGCTACTATATTGCCTAGTGATATAGTAGTGGTTTTTACATCTAAAGATAAAACGCCACACTACGGCAATCATATAACTATAGCTTTAAGCTCACCTAATGAGAATGGTGATTTTGATACTATAGAAGGTAACGCTAAAGGGTATGGGCCTAATGATGATTATAGAGAGGGCGTATCTAAGCGCACAAGAAACCTAGAAGATGTGGCGCATATTTATAGATTAAGTCATGAGGATTATGATGAGTAATATTATTAAATCACTAGGAGGCCGCAAGTCTTCTATGTTTATCTTAACATTGTTAGCCAGTGTTTTACTTGCTATATTTAATAAAGCTAATACAGAAATCTTAGGGCTAATAGATACGCTCTATTTAGTATATGCTGGTGCTAATGTATCAGCTAAAAAAAAAGGAGTGAGTAAAGATGAGTAATAAATATTTAGTTAATAATCCGGCTAGCACTGGTCAGTTTTTCGCGGCGTATGATGCTACATCTCAAAGCGACACGGACTGGCACACATTAACAAGTGATAGCTTTTATGATACCACTACAGGCACACAGCTAGACGCTGGCCTTAAATTTGCTTTTGTGGGTGTCGCTAGCAGTAATACAAGTTCTAAGATGTTTATTAAATTGAGAGCGGCGGCGGGCGCTGGTGATGGCGTTACTAATAGTGATGGCGTGATCCCTGTATTAGCCACTTTTAATGTAGATAGTCAAGTGTTAGCTAATTCTAGTATCTCTAGCATTGCTTATAAAAAAGCCGTGGCCGGTGATATTGTTACTTTATACTGTGGCTTCAATAGATAGGAGGCTATATGTCTATTAATTTTGATACATTTAGAAACGCCGCCGCGAGCTCAGGCGGGCTAAATTATAAAGGCCCATACAACGCCACCACTAATAGCCCAGTCTTAACTAGTTCTCTTAAAGATGATTACTATAAAGTAGATGGCGCAGGCACATTGGCGGGCGTTGCTCTTAATGTTAATGATATAATCTTGTTTAATCAAAATGCATCTAGCCCCATCACTAGTGCTATGTTTGATAAGTTCGATAATACTGATCAAGTGACTAGTGTAAACACTCAGACCGGCGCAGTAGTATTAGATAGTGATGATGTGAGTGAAGGATCTAGTAATCTGTATTATACTAATGCTAGATTCGATACTCAGCTAGCTACAAAAGATACAAGTAATCTAACAGAAGGCAGTAATCTATATTATACTAATGCTAGATTCGATACTCAGCTAGCTACTAAAGATAGTGATGATGTAACAGAAGGATCTAGTAATCTGTATTATACTAATGCTAGATTCGATACTCAGCTAGCTACTAAAGATACTGACAATCTAACAGAAGGATCCAGTAATCTATATTATACGAACGCTAGATTCGATACTCAGCTAGCTACTAAAGACACTAGCAATCTAACAGAAGGTACTAATCTATATCATACTAATGCTCGAGTAGATGCTCGAATAGCACTAGCTAACGCTAATGATTTAAATGATGTAAGCTACACAGCAGGTGCGCCGATCGATGGCCAAGTACTGACTTATGTACATGCTAATAATCAGTGGGAAGCGGCGGCGGCTAGTGGTGGTATCTCATCAGTTAATGGCGACACAGGGCCAACGGTAGTACTAGATAGTGATGATGTAGCAGAAGGATCTAGTAATTTATATTATACGAATGCTAGATTCGATACACAGTTAGCTACTAAAGACACTAGCAATCTAACAGAAGGTACTAATCTATATTATACGAACGCTAGATTCGATACTCAGCTAGCTACTAAGAGTACTACTAATGTAGCTGAAGGAACTAACTTATATCATACTAATGCTAGAGTAGACGCTCGAATAGCACTAGCTAACGCTAATGATTTAAATGATGTAAGCTATACAGCTGGCGTAGGAATTAATGGGCAAGTACTGACTTATGTACATGCTAATAATCGCTGGGAAGCGGTGGCGGCCAGTGGTGGTGGTATCTCATCAGTTAATGGCGACACAGGGCCAACGGTAGTATTAGATAGTGATGATGTAGCAGAGGGGTCTAGTAATCTATATTATACGAATGCTAGATTCGATACTCAGCTAGCTACTAAGAGTACTACTAATGTAACAGAAGGTACTAATCTTTATTATACGAATGCTAGATTCGATACTCAGCTAGCTACTAAGAGTACTACTAATGTAACAGAAGGTACTAATCTTTATTATACGAATGCTAGATTCGATACTCAGCTAGCTACTAAGAGTACTACTAATGTAGCAGAGGGTACTAATCTTTATCATACGAACGCTCGAGTAGATGCGCGTATAGCACTAGCTAACGCTAATGATTTAAATGATGTAAGCTATACAGCGGGCGTAGGAATCGATGGGCAAGTACTTACTTATGTACATGCTAATAATCGCTGGGAAGCAGCGGCGGCGGCCAGTGGTGGTGGTATCTCATCAGTTAATGGCGATACTGGTCCTACAGTAGTATTAGATAGTGATGATGTAAGTGAAGGATCTAGTAATCTATATTATACGAATGCTAGATTCGATACTCAGCTAGCTACTAAGAGTACTACTAATGTAACAGAAGGTACTAATCTTTATTATACGAATGCTAGATTCGATACTCAGCTAGCTACTAAGAGTACTACTAATGTAGCTGAAGGAACTAATCTTTATCATACGAACGCTCGAGTAGATGCGCGTATAGCGTTAGCTAATGCTAATGATTTAAATGATGTAAGCTACACAGCAGGTGCGCCGATTGATGGCCAAGTACTGACTTATGTACATGCTAATAATAGATGGGAAGCGGCCGCGGCTAGTGGCGGCGGTGGTGGTTTTACTTATGATGGCTCAAAGGGGGCGGCATCTTTTACAGCTGTATTAAGCTATCACTATGCAGTTAATACAAGCGGCGCAAGTGGAAATATTACTATGACTTTACCAGCCGCCGCGAGCGGTGGTAGTGAGATCAGAATTAAATTACTAGATGCTACTCATAATGTTATTGTAGCGCCGGCTACAGGTGAGAAATTAGATACTGTAATCAATGGCACTACTACTCTAAGCGCCGCGAATCAATCTATTACGCTAGTAGATAACGGCACCGACGGATGGGAGATAGTTTAAATGTCACATAATAAAATTAAAGTTGCAGGTCAAGAACCCAATGCGAGTGGTGATATTACGTTATCACTTGATAATTTAAGCGATGTTAATACAGCGGGTGTACAAGCAAATCAAACATTGATTTATAACGGTTCATCATATGTTGCAGGCAATAAAGAAGGTGTTTTAGGGGTTGTTTTTCTAACTTCAAATAATACAAGTTCTAATTATCCTCAAACTCTCAATGCTACCAATAATGTATATTGGTATGCACCGACACCGATCAACACGATTATAGGGGCGTCATTGTTAGATAGTGACTCACTAGGTTCAAATTGGTATGATGGTGTAACATTACCTGCGGGTGATTATATTATACAGTGTTCGTTGCACGGTGATTTTACAGGGTCAACGGGACAATGTAAGTTTGTATTAAAAGCGGGATTAACGGAGATAGGTTGTATAGCAGAAAGTGCCGATCCATCAAATAATTCAGAGTATCCTAACGATGCTTCAGCATACTTTTCTAGTGGTTCATCTTTTGATTTAACAGCAGATATGCTAACATTGACAGCAGCAAATAGCACAACAACAGATTTGCAAGCAAAGCGCGGATACTTGTACATCTGGAAAGTGTCTTAACAAATGAGTCATAATAAGATCACTGTAAGCAGTCAAACACAAACATCGGCGGGAGATATCTCACTAAGCACAAGTAACTTATCTGATGTTGCTTACTCATCATTATCATCAAATGATTTGATTGAGTACAACGGCTCATCTTATGAGAATGTAGCAAAAGCAAGCACGTTATTAGTTGCTCAATCTCTTTTTGCAAACAACAACAAAGACGCGGATGGGATTTTAATATTCACTTTTGTTTTTACTGATTCAACATCAAATGATAATACAGCAAACTCATTGTTTGTGGATGCTACAAATACGGGATATGGGATCGCACTTATCACAGGATCATTAGCAACAAGTCAAGTATCGCCAGCAGGTCTGCAAATTGGCGGAAGCGGTAAGAGGTTTTATTCTAAGTATGAAGTGCCAACTGGACAATATTTATTAATAGCTTCGACAAGAGGTTTCTTTCAAGATAGTACAGGAAATTCCTTAATGGCTTGGATGGATGAGAATTATAATGTGCTTGGAAACGCTGTTGAAATACTGCCGGCCAGTGGTGGACAAAGAGGCAGTAAAAAAATGTTTGGATATATCAACACTAATGTAGATATTTATGTCCATCTCGGTTTCATCTCAACATTAAAACACGCACGAGCGAGACATTCGAACGGAACAACGGTTCAAATTTTAAGAATAGGAGATTATCAATCATGATTTATTATACATATGAAGCAAGTGAAACATGTGTTGTTGGTCAATTTGTACAGCTATCAACAGACACAAGCAAAGTTGAAAAACATGCCAGCGGGTTCGTGCTCGGTTTGTGTCGACGTATTTATGACAATCAAGACAACACTATTAAATATTGTGAAGTCTACGTTGCAGGCGGGGGCGGTCAACAAGCGATTCTCAACTCAGATTGGGATGGAACACCGTCTCGATTTGATGTTGTACAATCAAAAGTTCAGACAGTTTCTTCTGGCGGAATAGGGTGGATTATTCCAAACTTTCCGCCGTCTTCTGTGTTAGCTGATCAACTTGTTTATATTTCAATCTATTAGTAACAATTATTAAAAGCCCGCTCTTTGCAGATTGCTTTTAATGCTTTGACGCGCTCGAGCAATTCGAGATTTTACAGCTGATCTAGATAAGTGTGTATGAGCTTGTATTTGTGATAAGTCTAATCCTTGCAACCATAATTTTAAAACGCTCTTATAAGGATAATCCAGGCAATCAACCGCTTCTTTTATATGTTGTATATATTCTTTATTTAAATAAATTGCTTCAGGCTGATTATGACTTAAGCAACGATCTATTATTATGTCTTGATTTAAAGCATGTCTATCATTTGAGCTATGTTGCTTATGGCGCTTTCTATATCTCTCAAAGATTTGATAGGTACATATTTGATACATCCAGGAGCTAAAGCGGGCCTCTTTTCGAAAAGTATATAATTTACTATATGCCTTTAATAATGTGTCTTGTAAAATATCGTCAGCCTCTACCTCATGCCCTAAAGCTCTTAAGGCCCTAGCGTAAATTTTAGGTGATAAAGGCTTAGTTAAGATGTTAAAAGCTTTATGATCTTTTTGAAGAGCTAAATCAATTAATTCAGATTGACTAAGTATTTTATAGTTAGGTGGATTTAATCTAGTTTTTTGGTTCATAGTGTATAATTATTATCTTGTTTTTTTATTATTTAATGATGCTATATGCTGTAGCTGTTAAAGCTATAGATCCTAATCCGATGGCGGCATATTTTAATAAAGTGTTACTTTTAGCAAGTGACTTAATTTTATCTTTTTTATTCACTAGATCAAACTGTAAAGTTGCAATCATATCTTTATAGTATTTGGGATTAGAATCACAAGTACTATAACATGTATCAAGCTGATATTGACAGATACTAATACTATCTTTAATAGCTGTTTTACAATCATCATTCTTAGACTCTACAAGTGTTTTTAATAATATAAAATCACTTGGTTTAAATGCTAAATAATCTTGATCAACTTTAGTGTTTGTAACTAATACAGTGCTTTTTATAACTTGATTAGATGATACCTGGATTCCTGTGATTAAAGAGCTAAGTAGAAAAAAAGGCATTAATATAATATTCATTTTATAGAACCACACTTGATATCTGTTAAAAGTATCTTATAGTTATTTAAAGCATCTCTTACTTTATCACTACATATTTTATCACATGTATCTATTTTACACTCTGCATTACATTTAATTAAATCGCTAGTGCATGTTTTTTGTTGATCTGCTTTATCTATTTTACACTGATCTACTATCATTAAAGTATCTTTACATTGAATCTCTGGCGGTATAAATCCATCTTTTACACCGACATAATACGCGCCTAAAGTTAATATAAAAAAAATCAAAAGAGCTAGTAAATATATTTTGTTTTTTGATAATGGTATAGTAAATAAATCCGGCATGAGAAATCCTTAGAGCAAGAGAGTAGAAAAAATGGATTATAATATTTTAGCTAGTGTAATAAGTATTGTGGGCGTTATATTTGCATACTTTTCTTTTATGAAAGATAAATTAAGCAACGCTGAAGAGCTCGGCAAGTTAAAGCAAAAAGTAACATCTTTACAAGAGCAAGCCAGGGCTAACGAGTCACGCTTTCAAACTATAGAGAATAAGCTAGATTTAATACAGCAATCTTTAACTAGATTAGAAACATTATTGCAGAGGGATTAATTTAAATGCAAAATAAGATTTTAGGGCGTGTATCATTTGCAGCGCAATATGCTAAAGAAACAAAGGGCGGGCGTGAATCATGGGTGCAAGCTGTAGACAGAGTTAAAGCTATGCATATGCATAAATTTAAACATGATGAAGAGGCTATGGAGGCTATCGAGTGGGCGTTTAATTTTGTTTATGAAAAGAAAGTATTTGCTTCTCAGCGTTCTATGCAGTTTGGCGGGCGTGCTATTATAAGAAATAATATGAGGATTTATAATTGTACATATTCAGCATGTAATAGAATTAGATTTTTTGCAGAGGCGTTCTGGTTGTTACTTAGCGGGTGTGGTACGGGCTTTAGCGTTCGCAAAATTCATATTAAACAATTACCTCTTTTAATATCTGAGAATACATTAAATAAAAGATTAAGTACTTTGTATATAATTCCGGATAATATAGAGGGCTGGGCTAATGCTGTTAATGCTTTAATAGAAAGCTATTGTTTAAGCTCTTATTATGATAATACGCAAGATAAAGAGATCAGCTTTGATTACTCTAAGTTAAGAGCCAAGGGCGCTAAGATATCAAGCGGCGGCAGGTCGCCAGGTTATAAGCCACTCGAGCTAGCATTAGAAAAAATACGCGCTCGTTTAAAGATGATGGTAAAGCGAGATAGGAAGTTTAAATCTATTGATTGCTTTGATATTACAATGTTCTTAAGTGAAGCCGTTCTAAGTGGTGGCGTTAGGAGATCCGCCTCCATTGCTATATTTGATAATGATGACAGAGAGATGATTAATGCAAAACAAGGCGAGTGGTGGAAAGATGAGCCACAGAGGGCTTATGCTAATATTAGCGCAGGCATTAAAGCAGATGGTACAGAGGATGAGGATACTACTAAGGGCATTTTAAATAGTGCTAAGCAATGGGGTGAGCCAGGCATAGCATTTTTTAAATCTAATCACCATGGTACTAACCCTTGCGCCGAGATCGGGCTACTGGGCACTTGCATAAAAGATGGCTTAGGTAATGCTATAGATTATATTACTATAGATATGTTAGAGAATATGGAGCACTACCAAAAAAGTAAGGGCTATACATATTACGAGGGCTGGCAAGCATGCAATTTAACTGAAATTAACATGGCTAAGAATCATACTAAAGATGAGTTTTTAGACGCGTGTAAAGCTGCAAGTATTATAGGCACATTGCAAGCCAGCTATAATGATACTGGATATTTAAATTATACATCACATAGAATACTAGCATTAGAAAGTTTAATCGGCGTTAGCTTGACTGGCATGTGTGAGAATAAACTTTCTTTTGATGCTCAGACGTTGCAAGATGGGGCCGCCATGGTTAATGCTATGAATGCTAAATACTGTGATGAGTTTAGAGTCAATCGAGCCTCTCGCACTACATGCATTAAACCAAGTGGAAACACTAGCACTATAGCGGGCGGCATCTCGGCGGGCATACATCCACATCATGCTAAGCATTACATTAGGCGTATGCGTTTAAGTAAAGTAAATCCTATTTGGAATGAGCTATTTATTAAAGTGCCTGCCGCTTGTGTGGACTTAGATGAGAATACAGGTATTGTGCAGTTCGCATGCTCAGCGCCAGAAGGTGCTATTACTAGAGAAGATGATACAGCCCTCGAGCATCTCGAGCGCGTTAAGCTAGTCTATGAAAATTGGATTAAGCCAGGTAGCGCCCATAGTAGAGTAGAGGGATTAACGCATAATGTATCTAACACATGTACTATTAAGCCGAACGAATGGAGCAATGTAGCGCAGTACATATGGGATAATAGAGAATCACTGAGAGGCGTAGCACTGCTAAGCTATGTAGGTGATCACATGTATGATATGGCGCCATACCAAACAGTAATAGCTGGCACTGATTCGGCTGAGCTATGGCTAGACCTATCTTTGATAGACTGGTCTAAGGTAGACTTAAATAAACGCGGTGAAGGTGAAAGCCCAGTATTAGAGCCTGCTTGTAGTAGTGGCAAGTGTGAAATAGAATTCTAACGGATGAGCTTTTATTATTGTATTATTAGCACTCACCCGCGGGCTAATATCTTACTGGCTTTAGTGCTAAAGCACAGGCGCCCATAATCTAATAAAAAGGATTAAATTAAATTATGTACCAAAGGAGCCTATACTCAGTAAGCGCATATCATTGCCGTGATATGCCATAACATCTAATGACATATTATAATTACCATCACTGCAAATTAATGTCAATTAATTTAATTTAAAATGGTGCGTTGTCATCTTTATCATTAGTATTATTAGCCGGTGGTTTAGATGGGTATGGCACGCGCTCACCTTCCACGCTCGCATAAATAATCTCATCTCTTAGCTTTTCATCTTTAATCATAGACTCGGCTAATTCATCTGGGCTATAGCTTTGGCCGATGATCTCAGGATATGCAACTCTAAGCAAAGCAGTTAAGCAGCGTTTATGTAACATGTTTTTAGTCATGTTTTTCCATGCTCTTTGATTTAATAGTCCTCTTTGCTTAGCATCTTCAGTAGTAAAAGTCCATGTATGCTCAAAGTCGAACTCAAGCTCATCTTTGCGTTTAGTAGCAATAGTACACACATCATTAGTTAGTTCCATGATGCGAATATAAGCACAAATTTTAACACCGTTATGATCTCTATATCTTCTCACTACTCCGGCCATTGCATCTGCATTAAGCGCGGGCTTGCCGCTAATTACATAAGTATTAGCGAGTGTTACAGCTACATTATTATCGAATAAATGGCCGAATGTAAGAAAAGCTTTTACGTTATCATTCATGTCCTGAGGATTTTTAGAAAGATTTTGTATTACTGTTAATGTATTTGGATTTAGCATGTGTGTATCCTTATCTATAGTATGTGTGTATAATGTGTTTAATTTGCTCATCACTGGCGCCGCGCACTAGCTCTGAGTAAAGGTTTATTAATTTAGCAAAATCTCTGGGATCTAAGCAAAGCTCATTAGCCGGAAACTCACCAATGGCAAATAAATAATCATCTGCCATTTTTTCAATAGATGCTTTATTAAGCTTACCCATATTTATTAAATATTGGATATCTTCATCATGATTAGCTTCTATGCTTTGCATAGTCTTAAGTATTGCTAGCACTGTATCATGATTAATTTGCTTAGAGTACTTGCTAATCTTTATGGGTTTAGATTGTCTAGGTAAGTTTATAATAGCTAAAGCTAGTAGTGTTACAATGAATAAAACCAACATGTTACACCTCCTTATATTCTAGTTTATCGTGGTTTATTAATGCTACTAGCTCTTCATGGTAAAGCTCTAGTTCATTGCCCTTAGTGCTTACTAGCCAGTATGAGTAGGCATAAGATACAGGCGCTTTAAAGTTCTTAATTTCATACTCATCTATAGAGCTAATCATAAATACTTGGTTATCTTTACATTGAGTATCTATAAACAGATCACCAAATTTATATAAGTCTGGTCTAATCATTGGATTCATCCTCAAAAAAATCTTGAATGCTATACTTAACGCCGGTTAGTATATACATAGAATCTATAATTTGTTTAACAGTGCCTAGCTTTAGGCCATGAGCTCCACTAATTCTATTAGACAAAGCACTAGAGCTAAGCCCCATACAATCTGCTAAATCTTTCATGGTTTTATTAGACGCATAAATATCCGATTTTATTTTATTTTTTAATGACATTTTGACCCCACATTATCAAAGTAAAAACCTTGGTTATTGAATACACCCCAGTGCATATACTCACTAGTAATTAATGAAATGATTAATTCTCTAGATGCTTCATTAATACAGCAATATAAAAAGTAACTATTTACCTCTTTATCATATTCATAAATTACGCCGTATGATGAATCAATACGATAGGGCGCTCTATGCTCATGTAAATTCATTAATCTATTAAGATGCTTAGAAAGCTGCTTAACATTATAATATTTAATAGTACTATCCTTTAATCTCTTCATGATCACCTTTTCTAAGTGTGTGTGTTTAGCGTTGCCGCTTAGTGATGCTTAGTACTTAGCATGATTGTTTTTCAATTGTCAAACTTATTTTTTAAAAAGATAAAATAAGTTTTGAAAAGTAAATTAAATAGTGTATATAAAAAGCATCACACACACACATAGAGAGGTGATTATGAAAGAATATGAGTTACGCTTAGCAATTATGCAAGCTGACATTAAACCAACGGTTAAAATAGTAATGCTTACTATTCTAATTAAAGTGGACTGGACTACATGGACTAGCACGATTACGCTAAAATCTATTAGTGACTATTGCAAAGTCTCATATAGATCAGTCATACGCGCACTAGATGAGCTAGAAAAGTTAAAGCTAATCTCTAAAAGTACTCAGCGCATTAATGCTAAGAATACACCTACAGTTATTACTGTTAATCATAGTGCCATTTTGTCATATGACAATTTGGCACAGTGCCAAAATGTCACTATGGATAGTGCCAGAATGTCACAAGGTACATGTCAAAATGTCACTATGGATAGTGCCAGTTTGTCACACAATACATTATATAAACATTATAATACATTTAATAACAGTATTGATGATGATGATTTTGAATATTATAAATCTTACTATGAGAAAAAAGGATATGATATATCTAATCCATATGATCAAAGTAATCTAGCGCCAGATGTACTAGAATATAAATTAACTCAAAAGCCTGAGTGGAAAAGATTAAATAAATACTCGAGTTATTCAGATGCTAGAAATGAGTTATTAAAGCGCGCTCAGTGGCTACATATATCTAGTAGTGAGGTCAAGCTATGGATTAAGAATGAAATGACAAGAGAGGGCGCAGTATGGAAAAGCTAGATACATCTATGCTAACAATCATTAAGAATATTAATATACAGCCGGACGCTAAGCCACCACCACCACCGGCTTATTTAAAAACAGTTACAGCTGATACGCTACATACATATGACTTAATCAAGCGCGGCCAGTGTAGATACATTATCGCAGGTGAGGTGCCTTGCAATTGTGCAGAAGGATATGTATTTAAACGTATAGATCATAAGCCTATGGCGTTACAGTGCCCACAGTGCAGTAATTTAAACAAAGGGTTAAATCGCTTACAGCGTGCTCATTTGCCGAATGATGCTTTTGATTCTACATTAGAGACTTATATTTATGACAGTCCTAAACAGCAAGCTATTATTAATGATGTTATTAGCAGCGAGCTCCCACACATGCCGCCTTCACTATTTATGTATGGTAAAAGCGGCAATGGTAAAAGTACTATAAGTTATATCATTGCTAAACATCTGGCGCTTGCTGGATATCGCGTTAAATATATACATCATTATGATATGTTTCAAAAGGAAAAGCAGAGCTGGTCTACTAATAGCACTGTAATAGATTCTATAGTTGATAATGTAGATATTTTACTACTAGATGAGTTCGGAGGCTTAGGCGGACGTGGTAACTATAGTGAGTGGTTTACTAATACTACTGTCGAGCTTATAGGTATACTCTATGAGAAATATAGATCTGGGCAATTATGTATTATACTTACTAGCAACCTTACACCTAAACAGATATTTAGTAGATTATTAGATAAAAATGATATGGCATTATCTAGACTACAAAACATATTTGGCAACCCATTGCACATGCAAGGCCCAGACAGACGCGCTAAGGGCGACCAAGTATCTAATTGGATATGATCTTTATATTATTCTTTTTTAGATAGTCTATGCCATCTTTGTTATAGCTGCTATCACTTGGTATAGCTACACATGCTAAGCCGCTGTGGTGTATCAATCTAGAACATGCTAAGCATGGATTAGTACTTATAATAATAGCACATCCTTCTAGCGCAATACCACGGCGGGCGGCGTTAGCTATAGCGTTTTGCTCGGCATGATGGCAGCCTATCTCTATACGAGTGCCACTTTTAATGCTGTGCTTATCTCTGTCACAGTTAGCACCACCACATAACAAGCCTAATGATTTACGTGGCGCGCCGTTAAAGCCGGCGCTAATTGGATTATTGTTACAGTCTATAATAAACGCGCCTACTTTACCGCGTGGGCAAGGTGACATACTAGCAAATAGCTGCGCATGCTTTAGCCAGTGATTAATCCACTTCATAACATAACTTTTTTTAGTCTTTTTTTAACTGCATTTTGTCTAGAAAATATTGTGCGCGTAGATGTTTTATAATGATTACCTATCTCCTTAAAGGTGTATCCTTCAAGAAGCATGTTAATAATATCTAGTTCATAATCATTTTGTAAATGCTGTGTTAAAGATTCATACAGTAAAACAAAATCACTAGTTGAATAATTAAAGCTGGTTACTTTTTTATAGTGAGAATAAAGACCTTGGATTTCAGTATGCCTATTCGACTTTTGAACTCTTCTTAAGTGAGTCCTTACCATCACCACTTTTACAAATTGCAAAAAGTCAGATCCTTCTAATTTGCTATATCGTTCCGGCTTGGACATTAACTTAATACATGTATCATGTAGCAACTCGTCAGCATCATCATACGTGAGTTTAAATGCCATCATGCGCATTTTGTTATATCTTGATATAATTAGCTTATCTATTTGATTCCGATTCACAGCATACTCCATTATTTATTTAGTTAAGATTCAAGACAAGCGCTCATAACACATGATAAAGATTCATCTCTTAACATAATCTCTTTTATGGCCTCAGCATAAAATCTAATTTCAGCTTGAGCGTTATCATCAAGCCTAAGCCTTAAGAAGTGTATAATAGCATGAAGAGAGGCTGACCAGTAGCACTCTGTGAACTGTGAGAGTGGCAATATCATTCTAGCTTGTTCACGCGCTACGCCGCGATTTAATAACTCTCTATATGTAGCATAGCTATACTCACATGCTGATAAATATAAATCACTTAATCCATCTTGGTTATCTAGTGGGCCGCCACTTCCTTGTTTTATATTCTTTATTGAGCGGCGCCATTTATCAGGGCAATAAACAGTATTATCCGCTTTAACATAACGATAACTAATTTCATTCCATGAGCAGCCTACCTGGTGCTTTTGCCATTGTCTAATGACAAAGATAGGCGCTTTAATGTGAAAAGTAAAAAACACATGCCTAAAAGGTGAAGTGTGTTTATTATCCCACAGATACTTGATAAGCTTTTTATCTTTGTCATTAACAGGCCCATCGATACGTTTACCAAATGATACACGCGCAGTGTTTACAATACGCGTGGCATCTCCCATGCTGTCTATTAACTCTATAAAACCAAAGTCACTAATTTTTTTTATCATCTTATCACTTGCTTTAAATTAAAATAATTGATAGTTATGGATTGAGGTGTACTTATGAATAAGAATAAAACGCAAGTTACAGTATCTTTATTAAATGATCAATTAGCTTTCATCGATAATTTAGCTAATCAGCAAGCAGTAAGCAGAGGGCACGCAGTTAGGCAAATCATTAAAGAGATGATGAATGATGATTTATCTAGTTCATTCAATGCTTCGGGCTCTACAGTAAGAGCGCCAACGGCACATGAGCAAGTATTAAGAAATGTAAACTATCTACAGAGTGAGTGCTTTAAATTACTTTCAGTGATTAAAGGTTTAGAGTCAAGAGTAAATCACATAGAGGAATCAATTAATGTTAAATAAAATAATGATAATCGGCAATGTAGGGCAAGCCCCTGAGCAAGTGGCGGGCTATAGTAAGATCGTCAATTTTAGCGTTGCTACTAATGAATACATTAAGGATAAAGAAACCGGCGAGTTTAAAGAGCGCACTGAGTGGCATAAGGTTAAATGCTTCGGCTATGTATCAGAAAAAGCGCTAAAGTTAAACAAGGGCAATAAAGTATATATTGAAGGTAGGTTCAGAAGTGATTCTTATGAAAAAGATGGCATTAAAAGAAAGTCATTTTATATCTTATGCGATAAGATATCTATACTAGATAAGCAGTCAAGTAATAATCAAAGCGCATGGTCTAACGCTGCCAAGCCTGAGACTCCTTTAAGTGATACTGAAAAAGGGTTTATACCGTGGGAATAGATAACAAGTCATTAGAGGATTTAGCTAGAAGAGAAGCTAGTAATAGCATTATTCCTGTAAATTCCAGTACAACGCGCGCGCGCAAAACAAGGTATAATAAAGAAATAGAGGCGGCTATATGTGAGGGCTTAGAGAAGGGTGTATCTATTTTAGCAATATGTGGCGCAGTTAAAATAGACGAAAAAACATTTTATAACTGGAAAGAAAAATACCCAGAGTTTAAAAATGCTGTAGATGGCGTAAGGCCGAAGCTAGAGTATAAATGGTTAGATGTTATAGAGGCGGCCGCGGCTAGTGGTGACTGGAAAGCCGCCGCATGGTTTTTGCAAAAGAGGTTCCCAGATGCGTATGGTGAGCGTAAAGAAGTGGATGTAAATGTAAATAAAACGGATGGCACTGAGGAAGTTCTATCACTTGTTAAGCAAGTGCAAGAGAGATTAAAAAAGCCTAACTCATAGAGCTAGGCTTTCACACACACTAAAAACTAGTCAGAAGCTAGTAGAAAGATGATTGTATATATCATGAATAAAGAATTAAGTAAAAGAGATTTAGCCGCTAGAATTTTAAATACTAATATCCATAATCACTGCATGTTTTTATTTGCATCTATGATTAAGCGCTGTGCTTTGGGTAATTATTATGAGCAACGCCATCCATTTAGTTTTAGAGAAGCTAACATAAACGAACTTAATGTATGTGATGGTTTATTTTATGATGACTATGGCCAGTCATTAGTAGTAGAAGTAAAAACAAGGATTATTAAAGACAGTCACATAAATGTAATTGATTCAATAAAGACAGCTATTACAATGGAGCTCAAAGAAGAGCTATTTAATAATTATTTTATTGTGCCAGTGTTCATGTATACAGCTAGCGATCGTGATCTATGGGATTTTAGAGAAGCTAAAATTATGATGCATTTTGGTAATCAAAATCATAATGTCTGGACTAAAGCATATAAAATAAAAGAATGGTATGAGTGTATAAAGTTAAGTACTAATATTGCTGAGTTATTTGATTACATGATATCTATAGATAATAATCAATTAGAGTTACCTGTAATTACTTTGGATGACCAGGCAAAGAGTGAGCCTCCCAAAATCTCACGTTATTTTAAGACTCGATATTTTTATATCAGGTATAATGAACATATTTTTAATGGCATAAATCACATTAAGGATATTATGATAGGGTCTAAGCTATACCCGCTTTCTTTTAATAATACTGAAGTAAGAAAGTCATTAGCTAGATTACTATATGCTGAGCATATTAATATAGTAGTTAAATATAGAGATGATATGATTAACATAGAAATAAGTGCAGTAGTATTCTATAAGCACCCAAGCGGCGCAAATCATAAAAGATTTACGCCTGAGTATGCGCATATGATAGACCAATCTGAGTTGATTATTATCATTAACAATCCAAGTATTAACGATTTAAGGAATAAGCAAGACCTGCATATATATAATGAGTATATGGATACCTTAGGCTTAGATGGGTTAGAAGTAGGCAGCGTAAGTGGTTAAGCTTAATGATTTACAGCTTTCTATTATTGAGGGTATATTAAGAGAGGATAAAGTTATAGCTGCGCGCTGTGGATGGGGTAGCGGCAAAACATCTGCTTTAGTATTCGCATTACTCACAGTTTCAAAGATAAGGCCGGGCATGTCTAGCTTAATAGTTACAGACACTACGCCGCGCTATAACTCTGTACTTATGCCAGAAATAGAGAAGTGGCTAGCGCCGCTAGGGTGGGTATATAATCACACTAATAAAATATGGCGTGATACAAATACAGGCTCTAGCGTGTGGTGTAGATCTTACTATAGACCAGGCACCAGAGAAGCGACTCATAATCCTTTAGAAGGGCTTAACGTGACTAGCGGTGTAGTGTTTATTGATGAATGCCAGACACTTACTTCGGAAGTAGCCTACAAAGCATTAGGCCGCTTACGTAGTGGGCCTAGTCCTATAATGGTTTTAGTGGGCCTGCCGGTCATAGATGCGTGGTGGTGCAAGTTAGCCGAGCAAGCTAAATGCGTGCCGCTCCTTTATACATCTTATGTAAATGAGGATAACTTAAGTAAAGCGTGGTTCGATGCTACGCAATTACTGCCTGAAGATGAGCGTAACGCAATGGTGCTCAATAAGCCTAGGCCACCAAGTGGATTAGTTTATAATGACTTTGATTTGGAGCGCCATGTAATTGATGATTTTAAGTATAGCCCCACCATGAGTGGGCGTATAGCTATAGACTGGGGCTTTAGAAAGCCGAGCGTTTTAATTATCGTATATGATGAGTTTAGAAAAGCATCTGTTATAGTTAATGAGATAAATCCTCATGAAGTTACTATAGAGGAATTAAGCGCAATGATATTGCAGATTGCATGGCCTAGGGCTTTACAATCTAGCGCACCTGGCAAACGAATCTTTTTAGATACTGGCATAGCAGATAAAGCAGGGCGGGCGCGTAGTGATCAAACAGGATTAAGCGCATTCAGGCTAATACGTAAATCACCTAATGAGGGCGGCATAGGCTTGCCCTTGCGTAGTACTACAGATCCTGTGAGGACTGATATCTTAAACGGCGTTCAAAGATTAAAGAGGGCGTTTAATTCTAATAAGTATTTAATTACTCGTAAAGTATGGGAGCGCGGCGAACGTGCCACAGGTAATAGTATTAGAAAAGCATTACTTAGTTATGCATGGGATACTAAAGAGCAGCCTAAAAAAGATGGCAGAGAGGATCCATTAGACGCTTTAAGATATGATTGTATGTTTCACCACTGGACAGATTCACATAGAACATACACGCCACGCGCTAAGCGTATGGATAGAAATATAAAAGTAGGCTCAGCTAAAAAAAGGAGCTTCTGATTTATGACTACAGACGCAGAGTTTATGGCATATTGTTTTATTTTAGTAATACTCACAATCTATCTTTATAAACCTAAATAAAATATCCGTACCATGATAATAATAAAGATTGGCAAGGCGCACAATTAATGCTATCTATTTAATACTATCTATTAAGTATGGCCTTGTAATGTAAAATCAGAGTGTTGTGGTGATGCAATATTTTATAAAAACAAGTCATAACGTAGCCCTAAGATCTGATCATTTTAAAAAGCCTGCCAGCATTAATTAAAATGATCAGATCTTAGGGTTTATTATTGCTTGTAATTATCTATTATTATAGAGGGCGCATCATGACTGAATCAAAAGCGAATACTATAACAGAGTTAGCGCGTACTATGCTTATAGACGCTCGAGCTAATTTTAATACTGTGGAATATGTAGCAAGCGTGGAATTGTTTTGTAACATAGTGAGTGAATTATTACCCAGTAGTGAGAGTAATAATTTACCCATAGATATTGACAAAGCTAAAAGTGATAGTAATAATGTAAAAGTAAAGAGGGTAAAAAATAACCCTTCTTAATAGGGTTGCCATGAATAAACCAAATACTAAGCACTTAAGAGCTAGATATCCAAATTTTAAAACGTATGGAATCACAGGCACACAGCTAAGCGGCGGCAGTATAACAGGCTATGAAAATAATACTAAGCTTACTGGGCTATCATGGGTTAATGAAGCTGAAGAGATGTTACGCACCGATCCTGTAGTAAGGCGCTCGTGGCACATGTTAAGGCAAACCTTATTAAGTGCTACCTGGCGCTTTTCGCCTGGTATTGAAAATGATACTTTATCAGAAGAGCTAGCGCGTTATGCTAATGAAGCGTGGGGCCTTAGTGGTTACTCTGGGCAAATGAGTTTATCTTGGGAGGATCAGCTTGCGTATTTATTTGAGTACGTTCCGTTAGGCTATAGGTACGCCGAGGAAGTTTATAGAGTGGGGCTAGATGCCGATGGTAAAACTAAAGTATGGCTAGATTATTATGCAGACAGAGAGCCTAGCGCTCATAGTGACTGGCTTAGTAGAGATGGCCAAAGATTAGATGGCGTACTACAGAACACAGTAGGCATAAATAAAACGCCGTTACCCATACCATCTAATAAAATACTATTGCTCACTCTAAATAAAACAGGGTCAAATTTTGAAGGCGTGGGCATGCTTAGGCCTGTGTGGTGGTGGTGGCGTACTAAGCAACGCGTATCTAATATGATGTGTGTAGGCTTAGATAGGTGGGCAATTCCTACACCTAAAGTAACCGTTGATAGAAGCGTAGCTGAATTACAGGGCCTTAATGATTCTGATATTGACGCTATGATTAATGATGCAGAGGCTCAGGCGCAAGCTTTTTTAGCAGCTGAGCAATCTTATCTAGTAGAGAATGCCGCCGTTAAATTTGATACGTATAGCACTACACCTTCTTTATACTCACAAGGCCCGCTAGATATAATTAAAGAATGCGATAATCAAATATCACAAGCTTTTTTAGCTCAGTTTGCTAACTTGGGAATTACAGATACTGGCTCGCGTTCAGTAGGTGAAATACATTTATCTATGTTTAGACGCGCCGCTATTAACTTATGTGATATTGTAGCTAGTAGAGTGAGTGGCATAGATAGAAGTGGCGCGGGCACAATCGGCAGATTAATTAAGTTTAATTATGGCGCAGTTGATCCAAGTAAATTACCGCGCTTAGTTCACACTGGATTAGATACAGATGACTTAGCCGAGTCTTTAGGAATGCTAGGGCCGTTAGTTCAATACGGGCTATTAACGCCAGATGATGAATTAGAGCGCGCAATACGTGAGAGATTAGGCGCAGGAGACTTGCCAGAGGACGCGCAGAGAAGCGCACTTGAAAGAACGGCAACGGCTAATAAGGGTGGTGGCGCTGCGCTACTCGCCGAGCATCTGATTAGGAGGCGCCGCAATGGCTAAAAAAAGACGTTTAAAATTAAAAAAGCATCACATTGAAACCACGGCTAACAAAACGCTAAAAAGCCTAAGGGCGTATGGTGAAGCTATACTATTAAATGATAGTTCATCTTATGAAGTGCCAGACGGCCTAACAGTAGGCAAGCCATTTAAAACGCTAAGCTTAGGACAGGTATCAAGCAGGCTTAGTGGTGATCAAATCGGCAAGCCCATAGATAAAGATTTACTTACTGAGTTAGTAAGAGTCTTTAACGAATATAAATCTAAAGATCCTGTAATCATAGACTGGCAGCATGCCACTAGCCCTTTCCAAGGAAACACACCGGCGCCGCCGGAAAGTGGCAACGCGCTAGGTATGATTATAGATTTAGATATTAAAGATGATGGCTTATACGCTGTGCCCGCTTATAATGAGCGCGGCTTAGAGGTCGTTAAAAAAGCGGGTGGTGTATTGTGGTCTAGCCCTGAGTATATCCACGGCGATATTTTTAGCAGGCAAGATGGCAGTAAATTAGGTGGGGCGCAGTTGCTAGCAATTACGCTTACACCACGGCCCGCGCAAAGTCATAACACTATAGATCGAATCACATTAACTGAGGGGTTAAATATGGATGATCAAATTAAAGAGCTACAAGCTAAGCTTGAGGCTAAAGATGAATTAGTTAAGCAGCTCGAGGCGCAATTAGCAGAGATGCAAGATGATAATGATTCTAAGCTAATGGCTGAGGATGAAGATAAAGAAGAGCTTATGGAATCTGATAAAGAAGAGCTTATGGAATCTGATAAAAAAGATGAGGATGAAGACAAAATTAAAAAAATGTCTGAGTCCTTTAACTCTTCTAACGTAGCACTACTCAATGAAATGCAAGCGCTTAAAGAGCAACTTAACACAGTGGTTAAAGAGAATGACGCTATCAAGTGTAGCAAAGCTGTAGATATGCTTTTGAGTGAAGGAAAGATTACGCCTAATGAGCGCTCCTTTGCTGTAGATGCGTGGCATATGAAAGATTTACAACCTACTTTTTGGCAGATGTTTAATGAACGTCCCGCCGGTAAAGCTGTACCACTTCAAGAAATCGGCCACGGCGCAAGCGGTCAAGCTGTATCTAAAGCTACATTAAGTGAGAAAATTAAGGCTCTAGCTACTGAAAAGCAAATCACATTTAGTGAAGCGCTTAATCAAGTACGTGAGCAAGACCCAGTATCATATCGCAAAGCATATGGAGTATAGAAAATGACAAATCAAACAGAATCTTTTATTTGTGCTAGCACAGTTACGGAATTTGCTTTAGTCAGTATTGATAGTAATGGCAAGGTAGCAGTAACTACAGCGGCTACAGATATAGCTTGTGTGGGCGTGGCTCAAAGAGCGGCGCTTGCTGGTGAAAGTGTAGATGTTATTACTCATGGTAATACTCGAGTTATTGCTGGTGAGACTATCGCAGACTTTAGCGCCTCACCGCGTTTAGCGGCTACTACAGCGGGCAAAGTACAGAAGGCCGAGGCTTCAGATAGTGGCTTCTTTCCTACATGCTTTGTAATACCTAATATCAATCAAACAAGCGCGGCGGCTAATGATCAAATTCTAGTTGAATTTAGACGCCCTTGCACACCGTTAGCTTAAGGAGTAGGATAAATGGCAAGTTCATATAGTAACATCCATCCAGTAGATGAAATTTTAACAAGCCTTGTAGGTGAAGTTATTCCTAGTGATGCACAACTTATTGCATCTCAGATTTTAGAAAATGTTAAAGTACCTGAGAGAAGCGGTACTTTTTTATTAGAAAATACGCGTAACTATATGGGCTCCCCAGAGCTCGATTTAGAACGCGCGCCAGGCTCTAGCCGCACTAATATTGGTAGCTTTGATAGATCATCATTAACTTTTAAAGCTAGAATTTATAGTGCTCAAGACTCCATTGCTATGGAGGATATTCTAGATAGTCAATTCCCAGGCAGTGAAGAGCAACGCATAGCCCGTAAAGTATCGCGTACTATGAAGCTCGCAGAGGAAAAGCGCGCCGCTGATTTATTATTCAATACCGCAGTGTTTACTAATACTGATACCTGCGCTAATGTGATGGGCGGGCAAGTTGATGCCGCAGGCACAGACGCATTAACGGGCTTAGATTTACTTAAAGAGCAATTACGTGATAATGCTCATGGCATTAGCCCAG
>Ga0233415_10000190_pt1 | contig 31095 bp, 40 predicted proteins | sample Na_anoxic_12_MG_FD_188631 | JGI IMG/M metagenome (GOLD analysis project Ga0233415, IMG submission 188631) | Seawater microbial communities from Saanich Inlet, British Columbia, Canada - Na_anoxic_12_MG | ecosystem: Environmental > Aquatic > Marine > Inlet | place: Canada: British Columbia...
GCAGCCCAATCCGCAGCCCAAGCCGCATCCATAGCCGCATCCATAGCCGCATCTCTAGCCGCAGCCCTAGCCGCATCTCTCAAGTCATCGCGCCCTGTTTTTAAATACTCAACAACCACCCCCGGCGGATCCCATAAGCGCAGCACGTCTAACGCACACATACGCGCAAACTTTCGCAACACCTCGCCGGCATGAAAGCCGCGCAATGCGTGCCTATTTCGCGCCACTAGCTTATCATCGCCCTCGATCGCATCGCCCCAGCAATCCACGCGCACCACGTAGCACCCTTTCGCGTATTGCAGCGCATCGATAGCGCGCCGAGATGCGTGCAATCCTGAACTACACATAGCGATCGGGCTATCGTGCGTTAACGTCTCGCCAATAACCACGGGCAAGCCGCCGCGCGACGTAATAGGGCCTTCTTCGCCGGCTTCACAAAAGTGCCATGCTTTGATCTTGCGCATCGCTAACCCTCTGCCGTCGAAGCGCCGGCAATCCTATTGCCGCACTTTTGACAAACGCCATTTTCATCCAATACCATGCAATCGCACGGGGGCGGCTCTTCGAATTGCGCTTCCAATTGCCCCGTATCGGCCGATCCTGGCCTTTCTTCGGGTTTTACATATTCAACGCCGTTGGCTTCTTGGTAGGCCATCTTGGCTTTATAGATCGCGCCGTTTGCCAGATCGCGCGGTACCACTTCGCGCTTTAGCATCGTTAAGATCCCCTCGCGCACCATTGCCGGCATGTCGGCATCTTCGCTCATCGACATAAGCCGCGCGGATTGCTTCTCGGTGATCAGTTTCGGCGGCTCTACGGGTGTCGGCGGGTTGCGCTTGTTTAGCTCTGCGGCCGTCATATCCTCGCAATCTTGGGTAAACAGATCGCCGGCCACTGGTACGGAATTGATGCAGGCGTCGACTAAACTGCGTTTCTGGGCCATCTTGATCGCACTGTTGGCCTTCATTCCTTTTTCGCCTACCTCGAATTGCCCGCGCCCCTCTCCAACCCTTTCGCCAGTATCGCGCGAATACAGATCGCACCGAAAACAGATATTTTTTGACGACGATCCAAGCTGCGCCCAAATCTCTTTGTCCGCGTGGAACTCCGGCCGCAAGCGCAGCAAGTCGATCACCATTAGCGCGCCCGCCTTGTATAGGCTCGGCTTGCTTTTCCATTGCTTGCCGCGATCTTGCGGGCGGGTGCCTGGCGGGTGCCCATAGTGCACGCCCTCAACCAACTGGCCCTGTATCCAGCCGAAGAAGAACTTCCGACGATCGGCATACTCTGTTAATACCGCCGCTTGCATCTCTACGGGGGCAAGCAAGGCCGCCCCGATATCCATTACCGCGCCCAATCTCGGCGCAGCCATGGCCGCAGCGGCGGTCCCTTGCTTGACAATCGCCGTGTCTTCTTGTTTATTGCTACTTGTCATTCGTTGATCCTTTCGTTCGTTAGCCTCGCCGAGTTGTCCTCCGGCGGGGCTTTCGTTCGTTTGTAGTTCGCTTTTATCACGTCTTTGGTTTCCGTCGTACCCCAAAAAGTACGACGGTTAACAGATCCTCCGCTTTCTGTGCATAACTGCCGCGCCGTCGTCAATCTCCGAAACCGCGATCACTATTTTACAGCCGATCTCGTCATGCGATCGTTTGTGAATATGCACGCTTAAATTTTGCGAATCATCGATCCCTATATACTCGCTAACCGCGTCTTCGGTCAGCTTGAGCGGCCCGGTTGCGTCTCGTTTTCTCATGCGGCCGGCAATGGTGTACATTGCCGCCGTGCCGCCCTTTTCGGCCGATCTCGGATATAGGCAAGCGATCGATAACTCGATCGTGGCCGTCGGCTTAAACTGCGGCCGGCCTCGCTTTACATCAGCCGCAGCCATGGCCTCCGCGATCTCTTTTTTGTAGCGCCGCGCCTCTGTTGTCATAAATCGCCGCCCTTTGCGATTTGTTGCGTAGGCATGGTTGGACGTAACGGGTTGGATGTGCACCACATAGCCGACGATCATCGATCTGCCTTTACGTCGATCCGTAGCCTTGCGATCATCTTCAAATTAAACTCCCGCAGACAATCCGCGCAAAGCCCCGGCCCGTCTAGCCGTGGCGGCTTCGTGCAACCCTCTTCACTACATTGCCTAATCGCCCGCACATTATCATTGCTCACGAAATCACCCCCGCGCGATATACGTTAAAATCAATTTCCGGCCGGTGATCCTCGTCTAGCCGACACTTCGCAAAGACGCGATCGTCTTGCCCGCGCAGCCGGTGCCACCCGTGGCCGTCGGCCTCTTCGATCGTCTTCGTCACGTAACCGAAGCGCCGCGCGGCCATAAATATCAGCGCATCGCGCGCCTGCACTTCGCAAAATAAACCAAAGCCCTTTTTTTGATCCCTATTCACTCGTTGCCCCTTTCGCCGATCGCTTTTGCGTCGGCCGTAGTTTTGCCGTAAACGTAACCGTAGCGGCCTCGTGGCATAGCCGTGAGTAAACCCTTTCACCGTACGTATCCCGGATCTGCGCCCCGGTGAGATTGCTAGCGCAAATCGTTTGCAGGCTCTGATCATATCGCGTACACAAAATCCGCTCGATCTTGCCGCGCCCGTGCGCCGACTCGATCCCAAGATCGTCAACCATCAAAAGCGGAGCCCTTTCGGCCTCGATAAATTCCTCTTTCCACTCGGCCGTACCCGCAAGCTGCGCCGCGTGCGCGTAGCGGATCGCCGTGTGGTAGCGCGCGGATCTATGTGCGCTGGCTAGCGAGTATTCGAGGCCGATTAATTGCAAGTTGCGCCGGTGGTATAAGACGGCCTCCGCGTGGATCGAATCTAGCAGGATCGCTACGCCTGAAGCGCTTTTGCCGGTGCCCACGGTGCCGCCGAGAAATACCACGCCCCGATTCAATAGCCGCGCGCCGGCCGCATAGTAGCCTTCGTTGGGTACAAAGCCGCCGCCCAACAGCAGATCCAGGGCGCGCATCGGTAGCCCCGCTACTTGTGCCCGCCCGTAGACCGTGGCCCGCACGTCTCGGATCGCCCTAGACAAGCCCGAGAAGGCGGCCGAGGCCGCGCGTGTGCCCGTTTTGTCGTCGGCCCAGTAGTCTGCGGTCAAACGATCCGTGATCCTGGCCAGCGTGGCGCTCAGTTCTTTTTTGCTAAATTCGCTCATTTTTCCGGCTCCGTCCAAATAAACTCATAGTCTTCTGGGGTTATCTTGCTTTTAACGGGTATGCGCCCCGGCCGGCCGCCGCCCTTGCTGGCCATTTGGCCGGATATCGTGTCGAATTGCTTACGAAATTTTGCCGGGGCCTGGCAGTTGGCCCGCCACGATCCGCCGGTGGACCAATCGGGCGACTCCTGCCAAAGCCACATCGCCACGGCCCGCACGCGATCCGGGGGCCGCTCGTCAATGCGTAGGATCTTGTCAAACTCCGCAGCCCACTTCGCACGCCGGCCGCTACGATCCCAACCCGCGATCGTGCTGATCTTATGATCGGGCAAATAGGCCAGCAGGTAGCCGCGCCAAAGATCCGTGAAAGCCCAGGCCGGATCGTCTGGATCAAGCGCGGGCGGCGTGCGCTTGCGTGCGCTCTCTTTCGTATCCGTATCCGTATCCGTATCCGTATCCGTATCCGTATAGGGGATCACTTGTTTGCACGTGCGTGCATCTGCGTGCATATGTTTGCGAAGGATCTCAGGCGGTTCGGGGTGCTTGCGATTCGACGATCTTGGGGTGTTGTAGTCGCGCCAGCTTAAAAATACGCCGAAACCGCGCTTTTCGTGCTCAAAAAAACCGACAATCCCCGCTGCGCCTAGTTCCCCTAGCCATTTTTCTGTATCCTGGATCGTGCAATCTATTAGCGGTAAACACTCGCCCCGCACGATCCGCGCATCAGAATAAAAGACGCCGTGATCGTCGGCGGCCGTCATCAGCCGATAGAATAGCCGCTCCGCTTCAGCCGAAAGGGCGGCAAGGCTAGGGCTCGTCTTGATACGATCCTTAATAATCCGGTTCGCCATTGCGCACCCAGAAGCCAAAAAAAGGGCCACCCTTGCTAGGTGTGCGACGACGATCGCAAGGGCGACCCCGGTTGGCTTTTTCGTTAGTCTGTTCGTTGGTGGTTAATCATCGTCGCAAGCGCACCCTTGCATACCCCGGCCTACACGGTCAAGAAATTATCCGAAACTGTTTCGATCGTCGGCGTAGTGCTCCCGCTCCGCGCCACAATCAACGCAATATTCGGTGCAGTCACTATGGTCGATGGGCTCACCGCAATCCTCGCACGGATTAGCGGAGGGGTATTTGACCATGAAGATGTAGGCGATTGCTGTATATGCCCGCTCAATCTTGCGAGCATCATCCGTAACACGCACAAGATCACGCAGCGATAGCCACGCCTCCGCGCAGTCGCGGATAAACTCCGCAGCGTTCGTGACGCCTAGATCGCCTGCGGCCCTCTTAATGGCCCCAGCAATCCGCATACTCGTTACTTCGTGTTTTTTGTCATTCATATCAGTACTAATACGTTTGTATTTTCTTATGTCAACGGCCCATTTGACAACCACGCGCGATTGCCCTTATATTTCGGGCGTGGCGTTACCTATTACCGCGATAATCCTAAGGTATTTCCATTTGCAAGAATCGCTATCGGCGAAGAGCCCGACGGGCGGCCAGCTAGAAAGGGCGAGGGATGGCACGGGCGGCGGGCCTCCGAGTGTAGATCCCGGCCGCTGTGATGCGCGGCAGGTAGAGCTGGCAGATCGCGGGCGGCCGATGCGGCGGCTTACGTCGCTGCAACTACAGATCCTCTACCTGCGCTATTGGGCGCGGCCCCATATCGATATGGGCGACTTTACGGGCTACTCCGGCCACGGTAGTTACACCACCACGGCGATTATGGCGCAGCCCTACGGATATGACGAGATCGCAGAATTATGCGGCCTAGCGTCGGCTAGGGCGGCCAGACGGGCGATAGAGGGCGCGCGGCGCGTGATCAGCCGCACGATAGACGAAGACTTCTTTAAAGGGGTGGCGGACCTATGATCATTGCTCTGGCCGATAGCTGCGGAGATTGCCTGTTTTGTGCGCCGATATTGGCAAGGGGTGAGCCGTCTTGGTGTTTATTGCAGGACTATCTGCGGACGGGGGACGATCGAAGCCTGAGCTATGCCGCCAACAGAACAAAGCCGCCGTGGTGGTGTCCTGTAGCGGCCGAGGGGATCGTGTTGATCGGGAAGACAAAGGCTGCGGCCCGGCGGGATCACTAGCAGTCCGAAAGCCACTCGAAGCCGGCCGCGCACATCGCCCGGTGATGCACGCCCTGATCCCACTTCAGCCCCGTAGCGTATTGCAGGATCCCGTGCCCTACCTCGTGCCGCACGCGCACGGCCGTTAGCCCTAGATCGTCGCTATACGGGATCACGATCATTCGGGTTGCGATAAACCCGCCCGGATAGCACCCCCACTTGTTACACGGCATTTCTTCCACCACAAAGCGCAGCCAGAGGCCGCGCACGGCGCTATTGACGGCTTCGGAGGGGTATCGCTGCGCCCAGAATTCGACGGCGCTAGAGATGGCCTCGTCAATCGTGGCCATAGGGATCGGGGTGCGGTAATCGGAGACGCATACGCCGGCGGCCGAGTATCGATCGCACTTGGTACAGCCGGCAAGGGCGATGACTGAAAGGGCGAGAGTTAGAAAACCAGTTCTGAGAATTGATGCCATTCGTAATTAGTACCACATCTCCGCACATCTCGCACAAAAGCCGACAACTCGTCTCCGGGGCACGCCGGCTTGCCGTGCTCCGCGTGCGTGGCAAGCGCGCTATTCGGGAGATCGTAGAGCGGTTGTAGATAGCTGCAAAATACGTGATATGCGGCCGTCATTTGAGCGAGAGACGGCTTTCGGACTAGCCCCCGGCCTAGCTTATGTCGTGGCGCTGCGGAGCTATAAAACCAGCCTTGAAAGACAACGCCGAGACCGTGCTTATTCTGGCCCGATCCGGTATGCCAGCTAACGCGATCCAGTGGGTTGCACTGATAGACAACGGCCCGCCCCTGATCCCGCTCCGGCTCCCACGGTACGAATAGATGGTATCCAAACGCCGGCCAGCCCCGGCCGTTGCCCGTCCAGCGGATTTTGCGTGGATCTTGGGGGCGATTGCCGGCGATCGTGGTGTAGACGGGATCGCGGGTGAAAAAGTGGGCGGTATTTTTGAGGCCGCGAATATTTGGCGTGTAGCCGCCGCCGGTGTGGTGATAGATCACGCGCTTAATCTTGCGGCCGGGGCGATCGTAGTAGCGGAAGTTGGGATTTATTGCGCGTTGCCCATCGGGCTTGCGTGCGTCTGATCCGTGCGGGTAGTTTCTATGCCGGGGTAGCTCGTCGGATACGTCGACAATAACGATCATATCGTTTTCGAAGACGATCCGCCGGCTCATGCTTTCAACACCTCGTCTAGCTCCTCCATATCGCCGACGTATTGCGCACGCATATTGGCGATCACGCGCAGCCGCTCCGGGATCGTCATAACTTCGATCTCTTCGCGTTGCCCCCACGTCTCTAAAGCAAAGCGGCCAAAGCTGGCAAGCAACTCCATCCCCACTTTGCCCACTTCGAATAGTATGATCTTATCCGAATCGCTCATTGCATAACCGCCTTCATAATCCATTGCGAATAGGTACTACTTAAGAGCGTGAAGACTTCAGCCGCGTGCTTCATGGCCCGATCTGCAATCTTGCGCTTTTCGCTTTCGGTCTTCGCATCTCGCGCAACGTCTAGCGCCGCGCTTGCCGTACCGGCCGCCGATAGCGCGCCTATGCAGGACTCTGTAAACAGAAAGTAATTCTTCTTACAGCCCGCGAAGGCTTCGCACGGATCTGCCTTGGCTTCTTTGCACGCAATCGCCTCGGCCTTGCACTTTCTTTGGAAGTATACCGATCCGGCCCGGTGCCCTGCGATCGTTAATTGATCTATCGTGGCAATCGCGCGCTTTCCTTTTTGATGCCACGATAGGCCGCACCCGGCCATGGAAGAGAGCACAACGAAGCCGGCGGCCAAAAGTACAAGCGTGCTGAGTATCGACACGATCCAGCTAGTTTCTCTAAATCTGTACGCTTTACGCATCATTGCCACCGTCGGGCGGTACAATTTGCCCCGGCAACTTAAAGCGACTTAGCGGGCCTTGGCCCACCTTCGCGCCTTGGCTGACAAGGATCGATAGCACTTCGACAACGAAGCCAAGTGCCTTTCGAAGCCCGCCGCGCCTTGCGCCGTAGTATTTCGTAATAGCATTTAGGATCGATATCGCGGCTGCAACGCCAAGCGATACGGCCCACCAATAGTTGCGGATAAGTTCGATCATTGATTTTCCGTTGACTTGTTAAGATGCGGACAACGGCGGCTTGCCATATCCAAACGCATCGCCGCGATTGACTCGCCGTTTTTCTTTACTTCGGCGATCGTGTCTTTATCGTGTAGTTGGTCACGATCGCCCTTTTCAAACCAGCAATGACAGGGCTCTAGCTTTTCCAGTTTAGCAAGCGCAGCGGGCGATAGGCTACAGATCGGGCCGGCCTTCTTCGCCGCCCGACCGTCGATCAACTTATCCACCACGCGCACCAATAGCACAAAAGCGCCGACGACACCCAAGACGATCTCGGCGTCTATTTGCGCCACTTGTTAGCCTTCTTTTCCCTTGCCTGGATCTGCTGGCGGATCTGTTGGTGCGGCTTGCGGCGGCGTCCACGTGCCGTCCTGGTTGAGCCCCGATCCGTCCGGCTGGCCGCACTCCTCGGCCAATACGTTTACAAGCGCGTTGATCCGGGCAAGTGGCGCGGCCTGCGCCTGCCGTAGCTCCGCGTAGAGCGGGGCCAGTAGTTTAACTTCGGTTTTTGTTGCGTTGCGTGAATCGCTCATGGACTCCCCTTTGTTTTTTTTGCAAGCTACACCCAAGGGCCGCGATCGTCAACCACACCCCTTATTCCTTTTGTTAGACTGCCGAGATCAGCAACGTAGCCGTCTCAAATTCGATGTTTGCGGCGGCCGTATCTGTCAGCACCATTGTTTGGATCGTGTCGTTTGTCGATAGCTCTATCGTTTGCGCCGGAGTCATTGCACCATATCCGGTGCCGGACACGTCGCGCATTATTGCAGATCCCGCGAGCCCCTCGGCTGCATCCAGGTTCCATGTTACGGCCTCTTGGTGGCCATCGTCGTCTCGGTAGACTACGTCAGCTTCCAGGGTGCCCCCGGGGGGCCTTTGGATGTACAGGGAAACTAGGTCGGCTGCTTCGACAGTTCCTGAAAGTGTGTCGATTGTCTGTCGGGTTCTTGAGATAGCCATGGGTGCTCCTAGGCAGTCCAGTAAGGGACGTATGCTGTGGTTGTTCCGACATAGATTTTGGTCCAGCCAGCGGGGGCTGCTGCGATGCCGGTCGGGGTGTTTCCAAGAGATGCAGCCGTAGAGTCTGCCGCAGCCGTTGCGTTGGTAATCGTAGTCATGGACGCAGTGCCACCGGGGTCACCCTCGGCGGAGAATCCAAGAGCAACCGCTTCGCCATCGGGCTGGACGTAGAAAGTTCTCTGGAATGCGTTAGACGAGTTTGTCCAGCCGACGTTAAAAAGGGATCCCGTAGGAGCACTAGCGCCATTCGAAGCTACACACGCGGTAATCCAGCGGCCTGAGGCTGGGGCTGTGTTGTGGTCGTGGATTAGCGCGAGCTCGTGGGAGGTGCCGCCTGTTCCAACGTGAATAGCATTGGCAGTGCCAAGCCCCGCCGCTGTATTGTTGTATGCGTTATATACAGATACAGCATCAGAGGTGCTTGCCCCTATAGTGAGCCACCCCCCTGCCTTCTGAATATGCTGGTGACCGTACATGCGGAAGACGTAGCCACTGGAGCCACCGTAGAAGTCAAACCAATCACTCCAAGATGACCCATCGTAGAACCCTAGGCGGGCTCTTGCCGATGGCACTGTCCCGGATGTAAGATGCGCCCTAAAGCGGAATCCAACATCTCTAGCCACTGCGCCGTCAGTATCCCAGGCCGAGCCAACGATAGACCAGTGCGGCGGATTCTGAACGGTATTTGTGACATCGCTGTCTGTGTTGTTGACAAGGCGTAGACCGTCAAGCGTGGCCGTTAGCGCGTTGTTTTCGATCAAGTTCAAACCGCGCTCAGTTGAACTACCGGGATTGTAGAAAGCCGTTTCTATGTCATCGTCGCTGCTGTCGATATATCCCCAGCTATGCAGTTTGGTATCGGGCGCACTTGCCGTGTTGGAATTCCAGTAAAACCCAAAGATGCGGCCTTGGCTTGGTTCCGTCCCGTGGTCATGCAAGAAGTCCAGCGGGTACGATGTGCCGCCGTGGGCAACGCGGAATGTTTTGGCTGTGCCTAGGCCCGTGTTGGCAATCACGCTGTCATGATAAAATTCAACGCCAACGTCAGACCCGCTTCCAAGCTTGAGACTTAACCCGCTTGCTGGCGTCGTAATCGGCAAGTAGGAAAAGTTGGTTATATCGCCGCCGTTGGTCGCACCAAAGATCCACGCGTCGTTGTAATCGCCGTTGTTGTACGTTTCAACTTGAATACGACCAAGAAGGCCCGTAGTGGTGCCATCGTTGGCGACCAAATACATACGGCCGCCAACTTCCTGATTTGATCCAAGCGTCGTATTCCAGCAATTGCCAACAAAGGATAGCTGTGGCGACCACTGCTCACGTTCACCCGTCAATGCTGCCGTTGGATTTACAAGCCGCAGCGCGTCGGCCGTTGTGGCGGCTAGGCCAGATTCGATCAAGTTCAAACCGCGATCGTCCGTATTCTCAAAACTCCAATATGCCCGTTCTACGTAGTCATTCGAACTATTGATCCAGCCGTGCGACCAAGTTTTCCCCGTCGGAAACGTCGCTGTTCTTGAGTCGCAGACTACGCTAAACCATCGACCGCTTCCAGGTGTCGCGGGATATTGTCTTAGACTACAGTGCTCATATGCATTGAACGATGCGGCGTGTACGCCAAACAAATTAATAGTGCCAAGGGACGCCGCCCATGACGTTCTGCCAGCGGCCAATTCTACCCCTTGGTTTCCGTTATACGTTTGCGTGTACCCCTGGGATGATGAATTGTAATATCCGCCGCCATATGTATGAACCGCGCCATTCGTGGTGCCAAATAGGACCGACGTCGACCATGACTCGCTTCCAGCATCGCCATCCCACTTATACAGACCAAGAACAGAGTACGGAGTTGCACCGGTTGCGGGGATAAGCCGCAATTCAACCGCCGTTTCCGCCGACGTGCCGGTGCTCGTGTCGTATGCCGATCCCCAGAAACTAAGGGTTGGGGCGCTCTGCCGCGTTTCTATAACATCGGCCGGTGTGTTATTTGATAACACCAACCCTTGAACATTCGTGTAGCCGATCCCGTCCGTGCTGAGATCGATCGGCGTACCGCTTACAACGGCCACGTTCTCACCGCCATCATATGCGCCTTGAAGATCAGACACGCCGTCGTCGGCGTCGCCGGCCCCTCTTAAGTACGATCGTTGATAGCCTTGGCCTGCCATTGGAGCCCCCTAGAAGTAATTAATCGGCCCGGCAAGCGCATAGACATACGCCGTGCCGGCCGAGTTCATTTTGAAGTGAATGTCGATTTTGTTTCGAGCCGTGGTGGCATCATCGCCGCCAACCGTAGAATTGAGGTAGATGAAATCGTCTGCGTCAAACCACGCGCCCGATCCACCCGCCGTGATCGTTGCCGTGGCTTCGTTGCCGCTAATATGATCCGACCCTATAAATTTAACTTCGCAATCATCGGACACCGAAGCGCCGAAGACGCGACACTTGACGCGCACGCTTGCGCCGTCGTTGTCTAGCAACGCCGTGCCGCCGCCATACTCACCGCGCCCGCAATATTGAACGATCGCGGTTATGCCGGGTGAAGTGGCCGTGCGTGCCGATACGGTCTGATCCAGAATGTTAACGAAGCTAGTCGATGTAGTAACGATCGCAGAGCTATCGGTTGATCCCGGCGTTGCCCAAGTACCGCTAACGCACGTCGAAGAATACCAAAAGGCCATGCCTAAGTTGGTTGATCTTACGGCGTGGATTACATCTTGAATCGTATTAGGATCTGTTTCTATTATCTCTCGGCCCGATCCGGGCGTCGGCGTCGGAATAACTTGATCCGTACCGTTGGTCATAAAACTACGCGGATTTTCTTCGATCGCGATATCCAAGATCTTGTAGCCGTTAAAAGTGCTAAGCCCTTGCTCTATGTCTTCAACTGCCGTCCAGCCGCCCGCGCGGTCTACCGTGAATTGCTGGTAGAATACATTCTCCGGGAAGTTGGAGGTGATCGCGGCCGTCGTATAGTCTTCGGTTTGTTCGCTGCTAGATTCTTTGCCCGCGTACGCCGTTCCGGTGCCTGCCGATCGTGGCATAGCCAGGATCCGCCACGTCTGCGAAGTGGCATTTTCCACCACATCATCAAATGAGAACACGTAAAGCGGATCCGATCCGGTTGCGCTGACTTGCGTAGGCGTGCGCGCTTGGCTAAATAGCAAGCGTGGTTGACGGCCGCCGATATAGTTTCCACCGGCCGCTAGCATACCAATCGCCCCGGCCTTTGCCGGCATCGGGCGAAAGGCCCCCGTGGCGTCTTTGTACCACGGGCGAGATTGGCCACTAACGTCTATCGCGATAAATTCTTTCGGTACGCTTGTGGTTGCCATTACATCGCCGGAGTGACGTCTAGGGTTGTAAGTCGGCCAGTATTAGCCCCGCCGCTTGACGCGCTTTGGGCGGTAAGCAAAAACCACACAAGCCCCGTGCCGCGTCTCTTTAGCGTGATCTCAGTTGCTACGCTTACGGCGTGCGTCGAAGACGAAGAGACGATCGCAGCCGAGGCCCAATCGACCCCGAAGTATGCAGAGTCGAAGGTTGTCACGATCCCTTGTGTTGAATACATCTGCGCCGAAGCGTAAAGAGTCCAGGTCGTATTGCCGGTTGCGCCGCTTGTCTTCGCGTGGCCGGCCTGGAAGTTGATCTTGGTAAAATGCCCGGCAACCCGCCGTGGTGCCCACATCTTTACGATGTGCTCGTCGGTATCATCATCTATCGACAGGCACATGGCCGGCAACGGGTAGATCTCTGAGATTAGCTTGTGTGCGCCCGCGTATGCTGCGAAGTTGTTAACCGACGCCGCTTGATCTGCGATGTGCCGCACCGAATAGGCGCGATCGTCGGCCGCTTCGAAATCGTACATGGGATGGTATTGCTGCGTAAACTTAGCGGCCACTAGCTTAACCTCTGCGGGTTGTCGGTGCTGTTTAGCTGCATGGTCGTATCGTCGGCCATAAAGGCGTTAACGGTCTGCTGCGCGGCGTTGCACGTGCCGTAGTCGTCGGGGATCACTACGTACTCTACATCTCCGGCCGAGTCGTAGCCGCTAAGCGTTAGGCCGTCCAGCGTTAGGATCTGCGCTCCGTCGGCTTGATACTCGTCTTTTACGGTAGAGTGCCAGCGTGTAGACGCCTCGCTTGCTCCAACAGTATCGGCCGATCGCGCATAGATCACGATCGCATCGCCGGTTAAGAAGCGCGCCCCGTCATGAGGATCGGCCGCGTTGCCGTAGTGGTGCGACAGTAGCCGCAGCTTTGTATCTGTGCCCGAATTGTCAACGCCGCCCGCATAAGAGCCCGTGCCATACTCGCGATCGATAATTGCGGCGGCGGACCATGGCGGCTTTTCGGTTGCCACATAAGTGCTATAGAGCAAAAGTGTAACCGCTTTCGTATGCGTGCGCGGCCCTAGGGCGGCGTCTATAACGAAGCCTAGCGCGTCAATATTCATTGCTCCGCTACCATACGGATCGGGCGAATTGCTGGCCGTGTATCGTACTATGTCGCCAATGTTTACTTTGTATGCCTTCGACGGTTTAAGCGTTACCCGCACCGAGTACCACGGGAATCGGAACATGTCTTGGCGATCTAGCAAAAGCGGCTTTAGCAAATCGGGAATAAAGCCCGGAACAGTATCGGCCCCGATAAAGAGGCCGGGGTGGTCTATGTCTACCGTCTTAGTCCGCCCAGTAGCCTTGATCGACACCTCATCGGAGATCGAAAGCTTGCGCTCCGATTCCGTGACGTGATCTGTCAGCGTAAAAGCGAAGTTGTTGATCGTGTTCGTTGCCGATTGAGAGACGCGCGGGAATTCTACTAACTCGGCGTTGGTGCCCGCGTCTAGCTCTGCGGCTACGGTGCCGGTGTCGTGATCCGCTATACTTTTCAGCGTTACGCGCCCGCCCTCCATTGTAACGAAATATCCAAATATTTTCCCCTCGCGCTTGGCAATATCGATCCACGGGATCCCCTCGTCGATCGGGTACGTTCGCAACGCAAGTTCCGGGTGCCGCGCCAACACCTCCGCATCGGCCCGCTCAAATGATTCAACGTCTACTAACTCGGATTGCATACCAACACTGTACTTTAGGGGCCAGCGATCATAGGTAGCGTGATTCGCGATATCTGTTCCGGTCGATAGCAGCGAGTAAAGAAGCAATTTAAACGGCCCGAAGGCTCTAGGGATTGGCCCGATCCCGGCAATAGTGATCGTGCCATCGGTAGAGTTCTGACCCATGATCGCCGTAACTTCTTTTTCCGTTGCAGGCGCTCCGCGCTCTACCGCGATCGCACTATCTGAGTAGGTATGCCTATCCGTCCAGATCGATGTTAGATCGAGATCCAGCACCGCAAGCCCTGCGTTCGTCGAAGCGCTTGTTATGTGAAATAGCCCACGCCGATCCTCTTCGGCGAAGTTGTTGTCCTTCATCTGCGGCGAAATAACGTAGATCCCGCCTTCGCCCTTTTGTTCGTCGTCGGCATCCCATGATTCGATCGGAAATACTCCGTCGTTGTATTTGCGATCGGCGGGGTAGTAGACCTGGTTTATCTTGTGCGCGGCCGGCCATTCGTCGCGCGCATCGGTTCCGGTTGACAACATGATCTCAGTGTCGATCCCGAATCCAAGCGCGGCTAAACAGTGTCGCTTATTGTCCGATCCGGAGATATCCTGGATTAGCATTTGCCGGTTATCGTCGTTACTTGTCCAATCACCAAAAACAAACTTGACCCGATCGGTTGTCTGATCAAGGTACATACCAAATAGGCTAGGCGCGCCGGGGTGGCTCGTATTCGGGCTAACATCGGCCCAATTGGTGGCGTCTATCAACTCCGCGTTGATCGCATCAACTAGGTTTTCGAAGCCCGCCGTCGGCGGAACAGCAAAATCCTTATCGATCCCGTTCCCATATACGCCGGCCGATACGGTGATCGTGGCTTCTCGCACGGGCGACCAGTATTCGAACAATTGCCCAAATTGCGCGTACTTCATCTCGGTGCAATGGAAAGAGGCCCCCTTTTCGCCAACGGTTAGCCCGACGAGGGGGTAAGTCTTTGTAGACGTGCCAACCATCTTTTGAAGATCAGATAGGATCGACGTACAGGCCAACTCCCAGTTATCGCCGCGCGGGTTATATGCGATAGATTCGCTAATCCGCCCCGTCCATAGCCGTAGCGCTTGCTTGCGTGGCAAGTATTCGCCCGCCGCTGGATCGAAGACCGTCACATAAACGGCCACCCGTCGGCCGTAGAACGAAAGCGGTACATCTGAGATTATCTGCCCGTATGCGCGATCCTTGCTCTCATCGTCGTTCATGTAGTGCGTTTGGCCGAAAAGACCGCCCGCGATCGGATAGAGGCCGCGCACGCACCCGGTAAAGCGCCCGCCGTCGGCCCATGTATCGATCCCGGTGTAGCTAAACGCCTCAGCGCCTATATAGGCCGCCCCAGACGACGCCCACGCGCCCAACGTGCGATCGGTACATATCTCAGTGCCGCTACTCTCTAACTTCGTTGTGCCCGCGTTGACGCGCAGCATACAATAATTAGCCCCGCTTTGGCTCCAGCGGCCGGGGGCGAATAGTTGCGCGAAATACTTGATCGTCGGATCGGCCGGGGCGTCAATATTCCGAAGGCTAATCGTCATAGCCGACGGCCGGATCATCATCTCTTTTACATCTAGGCCCGTACTCCACTCTGTTTCGGGCGGTACAAACGCTTCGATCCCTGATCGGGCGTAGCCGCGCGTGGGTAAGGCGCGCGGCGAGTATTGCCAGAAAATCGGTTCGATACCATCGATCAGGACAAACATGCGCCTTTCGACGTTAGCGTCTTGCGACAGCAGTTCATTGATCCGGCTATCACCCGTCCCGCCCCAAAGATCGCTGCCCCATAGGCTTGCGCCCCAACCCATTACGCTGCGATCCTGATATATGCTGTCATTGATATATTCACCGGGTGCGTATCGCTGCCGGACCCGGCAAGCCCGGTGTTCCCGGTTGCGGCCCCGCTATCCGCAGCGCTAGACGCCCCGCTATCCGCAGCGCTAGACGCCCCGCTATCCGCAGCGCTAGACGCCCCAGTGTTTGGCGTTGTTGTAGATGCGCCGGTGTTGTTTGCCGACGGAGTAGAGGTTGTAGCCGAGGTAGAGGCCCCTAGTGCGACGGTTACAACGTTGCTGCCCGTGCCCGCGCCAGACGATCCAGTGTATCCGGCAGCGCTTACTTCTGCCGTGGGGGACCATGAGGCCCCGGTGCTGTTTGGCGAGGTGGTATTGCTCCCGGTTGTGCCGGTGTATTCGCCGATCGTTGGCGTCCAAGTATTCGGATTTCCGGTCTGATCAGTGCCGGCGGTATGGACAAACGACTGCCCGCCGGGCGTGTCGGCCGTAAGCGTTGCCCCTGTCGGCCTTGTGTAGTCATGATCGTGGTCGGTGCCAGATATTCCGTGCGCGTGGGTATTGTTGTGTACGTGCGCCCCGACCTGATGCGTGTGATCGTTGTTGACCATGTGGGTATGCGATCCGATCGAGTGCGCGTGAGTGTCGGGAGAGTGCGAGTGGGCGTTGGTGTGGGTGTGGCTGCCGGGATAGTGAACGTGCGCGCCGTTGGTGTGGGTGTGCGCAATCGTGTGGGTGTGCGCAATCGTGTGATCGTGCGCAATCGTATGATCGTGCGAGCCGAGACCATGCAAGTGGCTTTCAATGTTGCTCGCTTGAACCGTGCCCGCCGTCGCCCCGCCCCGGATAAAATACCCGCTGCCGTTTATGTTTGGCGTGTTCGATCCCGCCATTGGGCCAACGGTAATCGCCGAACCGTCGCAGATCTGCCACTTGGCCGCGTTGGGCGTTGCCGATCCCGAAATATAGTCCGCGTGCCAAATGATCATCCCTACGGCTATATGGGCGGCCCCGCTAACCGATAAGAGATCGTCGCGAATCGACCCGGACTCAATCAGGTCGCTGCCTACAATTGCCTCTAGCTCGATGAGTGACTCTTTGACCGAGTTGATTTGCTCCGCTAGCGCAAGATCGCTGCGATTGACAACGCCTGGCATATTCGCAGCAGTATCTAGACTGCTAGGGTATTCGCTTGTCCACTTTTTTCGTCCGCTCATAATTACACGTCAAACAGGGCGTAAAGAGCAACGCCCCGCATTGTTACGTTGTTGGTGTCGCCGGCCGCTAGATAAACGTCTAACTCCAGCGGCGTATCTTCGGGCGAGCTCGCCCCCGTTACGGTTAGCGTGGTGGCGATCGTCTCGTAGGATCCGGCCGTCGTTGATACGGTGGCTTCGTCTTGTGATCCGTTTAACCCGACGCGAAGGCGCAGCGTTGCGCTAGACGCCGACGCCGAATCTACATTGGCAACAATGCGAAAGGCGATCGGCGGGTTGCCGGAGTCGATCGCAAAGTTGTTCGCGTAGTTTGTCAAAGCCGCCACGTATGTTGTATTTGTTGCCGTGGTGGTGGTGGTGTAATCAAACCATATAAGCATATCTTCCCCCGCGCCGGAGGCCGCGCTAGTCGAAGTTTCGGTGTGCTCCATTAGCGGGATCGTAACATCCCAAAGACCGTTAAAACTGCGGAGGTGTCGCCCTGCAAAGCCGCTAAAAGTGCCAAGCGGTTCGCCACCTTCGCGCCCCCAAAGGGCCGTTACAAAATCGGTCGAAGTGTTAACCGTGCGATCCGGGTAGATCCGCATCGGTGCCGTGTGCGCCACGTCTATAAAGAATTGCTCTAGATCTTGATAGATCGTCCCGGTTGCCGGCGTGATCGTGTCGGCCTCCGATAGCATGGTGTATTCAATCTCGGCTTCGTTGTACGTGTTGCCCGTGATTTGGTACGCCTGGCCATCGCTGCTACGGCCAGTTAGCGAAGTTGAGCCCTGATCCCAGAAGTTTTCCACCGTGGCCGGGGTGCCGCTAGGCGCGCGACTTGGCCGCCATACATAGCGCGCCTGATTGGTGCCCGCGTATGTACTCGCCCCCGTGGTGGTGGTGCCATCGTAGCCCAAGATCGTCTTCAGTGCCGCGCTAGCCGCTGGAAAAGTGATCGTGGTGGTAATGGCGAAGCTAAACGATACTAGCCCGGTTGCGGCGGCATAGGTACACGTAGCCGCCCCGAAGCCCGTCTCGGCGGCCATTGCCGTCGTAACCGCCTCGACTAGCTGATCTTGCGCCTCCGAGGTGTAGCCGCTAATATAGTAGTAGGCGGCCGGGATCGTGATCGTCGGGTTATATGTCCCGTCGTTTAGCGTAAGCGTTAGCGCCTCCATATAGAAGCGGCCGAGGTATTGTTGATTCAATCCCATTATGCGCCCGCCCTTTGAAGATCTGCTTCTAGCTGTTGTCGTGCGTGGTAGATGGCCGAAGGATCGGTTAGGTTGCCAACGTGTACGGCGATGTTGATATCCTCCGGCTCTCTCGAATTACTGCCACTAGATCCGCCGGCCATCGGGGTTGATGCGGTAGAGCCCGCGCCCGCTGCGGCCGAAGGCGTAGCGCCAACGCCGGCCGCCGACATAGCCAACCCGGCACCGCCGGCCATTATGGCCACGCCGCCCATCATCGCGGCCGAAGTAAAGTAACCCGCCGCCGCGCCCTGCATACCGGGCGTAAAGGCCGCCGCGATACCCTCGGCCGTGTAAAACAGTGCTTTGATCGTTGCCTGCTGGCCGATGCTTAAAAGCGTAGCCTTTAACATTTGCGCCATGGCATCGCCAAAAGAGGCCCCTGCGGTTAACGCCGCATCGGCTGCGCCCCATAGCCCGCCGACGAAATTAGAAAGGCCGCCTTTCGCAAAATCGCCAATCTCGGATCCCGTCTCTTTCACGATCCGCTTCGTCTCGCCGGTCTGGAAGGCCGCGCTACTCTCTACCTGCCGAAGCTCACGATAGCCTTTTGTCATCTCATGTATCGCGCCGGCCGCGTCGGCATAGATACTAACTTGCTCTCGCCGTGCGATATTCTCACGATCAAGATCGGCGAGAATACCGCTAGCCTCTTCGCGGGACACTAGCGCTTTGCCGGGCGAAACAAGACGATCGATTTCGCGATCTTCCTTTGCCCGACGCCGCGCCCTAATTGCAGCCGCTTTTCGCGCAGCCGCTTTTCGCGCAGCCTCCGCCTTTGCTGCGGCCCGTGGCCCCTTTTTCTCTATGAATTGCTGCTGTGGCCCAATGCTAAGGATCTCTTTGTGCTCCCGCCTTATGGCCTTTAGCTCTTTTCTAGCCTGAATAAGTGCGGGCAACATCTCCTGGGCACCTTTTGCGATGTCAGACAACGGCCCGACACCGCCAACAGATAGCGCATCGTTCATCAGTAGGATGTTTGTTACCGTCTCAATGGCAAAGTCTGCTTGCGCGATCGATATTTTCTTGGTGTCGTCGGCGAAGATCCCTAGCGTCTTTGATATGCTTTCAACCGTCGATTTGATCCCGTCGAATGCAATCCTAAACGCCTTGCTCGTCAAAATCGCGTTACCAAGTTCGCCTGTAGCGAATTGCATAGCCGAAGACATTTGGCCGATCTCTTCGTTGACGTTTTCGGCCACGATCTTTGTGCTGCCGAAGTGTTCCTCTAGTGCCGCCAGTGCTTGCGCCGTCTTCGAGGATTTCGTCCCCAGGAACTCAGCGTCGATCCCTAGCTTTCGGAATGCCGTATCTGATCCGGTTAAGACGGCTTTCGTCATGCGCTCCAATCCGGGGCCAAGATCGCTCTTATTGATCCGGGCGTTTAGAATGGCCGCTTTTGCAAGCGCCTGCATTTGCCCCTCGGTTGCCTTAATCTCCGCGCCCAGAAGCTGCTGGCGCGTCTTCATAAGATCGAGCGGCTTAATGATCCCGGCCGTTGCCTTCGTCATCCCCTCTAGCTCTTTTGCGCCGTCGGCCACCCAATCATTCCAGGTCAAGGCCGTATCGATCGCGCCGCCGATCCCGCCGGATAGCTTCTTGATCGCGCCTAGCATGAGGCCGCTTTTCAAGATCGCGCCTGTCATGCTTTTGCCGAGGCCGGTGATCCCTAGGCTCAGCTTGCCGACGCCCGAAGACATCTTGTCCACGCCGGCCATGCCTTTCATGCCGACCTCGATGTCAATCCTGCCGCGCTTGCTAATTGCCATTGGCTACCTGCTCATCCAGTTCGATTTGTAGTGCCTTTGATTCGTTGTCGGCTATTCGGAATAGATCAACCAAATCGGCCGGCCATTTTTGCACGTTGCCCATGGCCCCCCGCCGGTAATCCTCTAGGCTAGTTAAGACGTGCTGCACGGTCTGGTTTTCAGCGAAAAGCCATTGTGGGCAAGTTTTCGACTTATCCAGACCCCCGCTTTTGTAGCGGATCGTTGCGTTGCCGCGATATTCTTCGATGTACCCGCAGCCAAAGGATCGCTTAAGCCGATCGTCGGTGCAGTCTTCGCACTTCGCGGGGAAGGGGACGGTTAGCGCCCTGCTTCCTTTGTTTTTGCCGCGATCGACTAGCCTAACTGACCACCGCCATATTGCGCCCCGAAGGGCCGCGATAAAGGGAAAGACCCCTGCGATAGCTGCCAGATCAAGGCAGCAATATTGCTTAGAATATCATCGGGCAAATCAGCCTCATTCATCCACGCCTGCGACACGATCTTGCCGTAGCCGCTTGCCGCCTTATAGCTAGGGGCGGGTATGTAGCCCGTTGTAGCCCCGGCCTCGTCTTCGATCGGGAAGTTTTCCACTGCCCGAAGGCCGCAGCGCACAAGCATTAGAACCTGCTCCCGACCGTCAAGATCGTTACACCGTTGCCGCTGCTGAAATGTCAGTGGCTCGAGCACAAAAACCGTCGGCTCTTCGTCTGGTAAAAACGCTAGGTGTTTATCATTACAACCTTCGTCAATATAGCGATCATAGCTACTCTTGGTTACATCGATCGCGCCGTCGGTTGCGTCAATATACCGCAGCGAAGAGATTCTTTTTTTAGACAGTGCCATCCTAGAACCAGTGCACTCGGACGGACGAGGCCATGATATCGGTAGTGGTGGTGCCTTCGCTACCGTGCCCCGATACGGACAGGCCAGCCAGGGCGCCGATGTCGGTTCGCGTTGGGCTTTGATCTAGGTAGACGTTTTGGAGATCGATGGCACAGCACGCTTGCGCCGCGTGGCCAAATTGGGCCATAATCTGCTTTGCTTGTCCGCTTGTAAAGTCGTTATGCAGGCCGGGTAAGATGTCCGCGTCGGCCCCATCCATTACCACATCGAAGCTAATCGTAGGCGCGCTTGCCGTCTTTACCCAACCCCCAACGCCGTTAACGCCGCACATATCCGGCAATGGCTCATAGACGAGACCGGGGTCGATCGCCAGATTAGAGACGTACATGCTATTAAAGGTCGTTGTTCCGGTATCGCCGATCGTGAAACAGCCAAGGCCGCGATCCGTTGGGGGTGCGTTGCCCTGCGGGGCCGCCGTAGGCTCTAGTTGGTCCGGATTGCCGCCTACGCTAACTTCGCGCCAATCGCCCACGGCGATATCATACTCCGCCATAGGCAACTCGCCGACGCCTAGGCCCGCGAAGGTAAGCGGCCCCATGCCGCCGATCGTTTGCAATTGATCGTCGGCGTCCATGCCGATGGCCAGAAAATCGAGATAATCTTGCGTAGAGTCTTGATCGAGATAGGCCGTTGTCGAAATAACAACCGTCGCGCCGTCGGCGGGTGCGCCGGATAGTGCCATCGCGAGATCGACATAGTTTGTCTGGACATCAGCGATCACCCTAACCTCGCCATTGCCCGCCGCATCGCCGCGCGTACCAACTAGGACGGCCTGACCAATAACGCAATTAGATTCGATCCCGGTTGAATAGAGCCGCGTGGTAGTATGTACGCCTACGCTGTCTAGCGTCTCGGTGCGGCTTGATAGCGGCAAAGCAAGCCCGCCCATAATCTTGCTCGCAAGCGTTGCGATCGGGTTGGCCGTTGCATCACTTTCGGCCGCGCCCAAGTAAGTCGAGAATTTTAGATTCCCGTTGCGCAGCGTTGGCACATTGGCAGGCTTTGCAAAAGTGCGCGTCTGTAGCGTTGCGTCTTCTTCGCCGTTATGCACAAGCCCGCTACCATCGTAGGCCGTGGCGCGTAGCTTGGTAGCCGTGCCCGCAGCCCACGCTGCATTGTCCGCCGCCGTGAATGTCTTATTATACGTGGTGCCGCTTAAATAGCGCAGCTCTCTTACTGATACCGGACCCGGCATGTTATTCTACCTCCGAAATTGTACAATTCCAGTTGATTGTCAAAATCCACACGGCATCGCCGGTGTCTAGCTCGTCATCGGCCCGCACCCTGTGCCATAGGCCGATCGCGTCTGTTGTGTTGTCGGCGTCATAGCCCAGACGGTTGTCATTGTTTCGTAGTGTCTTTATGAGATCGTGCCGATCCTGCAATACAAGATCGCGAAGATTTCCGTAGTTTTCAAAAGTAGCGTCCGGGTAATGAAACACGGTAGAGATCGCGTGTTCGGCTTGCCGGTCGTATCCGTCGGTCAGATCGAGATCTTCCTCAGATCCAGACCATGCCACATAAAACTTGCGCAGCGATCCGGTTGTGTTTTCGATCTCGTCGGCAAGCGGATCAACCAACCGAAAGGGCCGCCCGCCGGCCGTGGGCGTGGTGGTGGCGATCCTCCATTGAAAGTTTTGCAATATCCGGTGTAGATTGGTTGCCATTACCTATAAAAGTCCAGCCGCACGCCTTCGGATTCGGCGGCCCCTAGCGCCTCGTCTTCGTCGTCATCGTGCCATTTAAGCGAGGCCAGTGCGTCGTTCTTCTCGAGGGTGACTTTTTCGCGCCAATACTCTAGCGCCTCGAAGGCTTCCGGCCCCCGAAGAACCTTAACGCCCGCCTCGGTCAAGTAAAGCGCCAACACTGCATAGGCCCAGTCTTCTAAGTCTTCGCCCGTGATCAAAAGGGCCGGACGCTTGCCTTGCCGCCTGAGATCCCGCTTCACTATCTCCCACGCATCGTCACGTTGCCGCGCGTAATCCTCCCCGCGTTGCTCTTCGAATTCTTGCTGTGAAATGTCCGGCCAACGCGATTTAATCCCCGCGAAGGTGAGCGGATTCTCTAGCGGGTGCAAAACCACATCATACGCGCTTTTGTGCGTGCGCGTTACGCCGCCAGCCGTATAGACGGCCGTTGCGCTGTATAGTTCGCCAAGTGTCGCGATATCTGCGGATTGTAGTGTATAGCTGAAGCGCGTTCCTTCAAAGGTGTCTGTAGCCGCGTAGGCGTACTCTATGGCCTCCGCTAGATTGATCACCATCGTCGATGAGTTGATCCCCGTTACAAGGATCCGCTCTTTTTGGCTTAGCGAGTTAGTGATCAAGTAGTCGCGCCCGACGACGATCCCCGTGATCGCGGTTAATGTGATCGCCTTATCGCCCACGCTTGCCGTTGCGTTGATCGTTGTGCTGGCCGTATCAAGCGTTACATTGGTATCGGCTGCGGCGGATAATACAGCCCCGCCGCTATCTTTGATCCCCACCGTCGGCGTGGCACTGGGCCGCCCCTCAGGCGATTCGAACCAAAGAACCTGGCCCGATCCGGCTTTTACAACTTCGACGCGATCGGCCATGGCTTAGCTAAACCCGATGTAAGTGGTAACGCTGCCGGTGCCGCCTAGCGTGGTAGCTTGCCGCGTCTGGTAACGAGTATAGGCGCGGCCCACTTCGCACTGATAGCCAAGTTTTACAGCCGCCGTATCGGTACGCGCACCGCCGGTTAGATCCTCCAGCAGAAGCCAGCCGATCGTTGATCCGGCCCAACCGTATAACTCAACGTGCGTTGCAACCGTGCCGGCCGATCGTGCGACCACAACAGCGATCTGGACCTTACTCTCGGATCGGTTGGCCGGTGCCTCTACGCCGTGCGTGACAAGTGTTGGCACTGCCGTTGCTGCCGAGGTAGTAGTAGCCGCCGCTTGAAACTGCGCCGGATCCACCGTTGTTCTAATATCAGGCATTGATTAATCCCCAAGAATAAGGGGCGGCGTAAACGCTTGGCGAATAACGCCGCCCCTCGATTTAGGTTTGTTACATTTCACAAAAGACGGTTACCAGGATCGAAGGCGTGGTGCCTGCGGCCCAACCCGCGTCGGTGGTTACCTTGACGCCCAAGCGCTGGCCCGCAGTGATCGCGTCGGAGTCCTTCGCTTGTACGCCGTAAGCGTATTGAGTATCGGTGTCGTCTATGGTGGCCGTGAGGCCGGTTACGGTGCCGTTAACGGTTGCATCTACGATACACGATCCGCCACTTCGCGCGGCCTCGCACGCAACGCTAATCCCCATGATGGAGCCGGCCCACGGGATCACGTACTCCGTGGCGTCTGCATCTTCGCCCGTGCCCGCCGTAATTGCTACAGCGCTTTGGCTAGCCGTGGCATCGCCCTGATGAAAAGTGAACGAGCACAGCCGCCCGCCGCCCGCAGTTAGATCGCCAGTGACGGCAAGCGCCCCCGCGATCGTTGCTGCGCCGGTCAAGGCCGTTGTGCCTGTTACGGCAAGATTGCCGCCTACATTCCAATTGTCGGCAGTTGTGCCCATATCAAGCCCCCTTATGCGCCGCCTTCAACGCCGAAAGTTCCGCGCCAATCTTCAACGTCGAAGCTCGCGCGCATATCCAACGCATAAACGCGGCTGTTGGTGCCTTGCTCGTCGTAGACCGTCTCTTCGGGCGTTTGGCGCACGAAATTAGTTAGGCCGTGATTCTCGCTTTGCAGATACCAGCTATCGGTGTCGGTGATGTATCCATCAACGACGAGGCCGATTCCTTTCGAGCGAAAGTAGTTTACCTGATTGTCGGTAGTGTAAGCCTCTAGGGTCGATCCCAAAATTTGCGCGGCGGTTTTTTCGTTTTGCAACGGGACGATCATTGTCTTGACGCGAAGGTTAAGCAATTTGCCCCGGTGGTCTACGGTAGAGCCGAAAGTGTAAAGCGCCTCGTCTAGAGATGCGTTAGTGAGATCGGCCGGCGTGGTTAGCTCGTTTTGTTCGGTAGAGCCCGCCGTAGGGTGAAGCGAGCTAAAGAGTTCAATTCCGTCGCCCTTGGTGTAGCTGTTACTAAAGCCGTTGTTCAAAACGCCGGCGGCTGTGACGCCCAAAGTTTCGTTGGCACTTCGGCCAAGACTCTTCGCGGCTTTGTCGATCAATCTGATTTGCTCGTCGCGCCGCATCTCTTTGGAGACTTTAAACGCGAGCGCGTAGGTCAAGCTGGTAAACGTGTAAGTGAACCGCTTCGCTACGTCGTCAACGGCGTACGCTTCACCCTCGCTCTTTTGGGGCATAGCGCCGAAGCCGGCATAGGCCGCTACGATCTCGCGATAGTTGTCCGATTGCTCAACATTGAAATATTGAGTGTACGCAAGTGGAGACGCTTCGAAGGCGTCAAACATATGTTTTCTGACCCGCTCGTCTAGGGCGGAATCGGTAAAATTACTAGTCAGCATTGCCATGATTGATCCCCCTTAGTCGATCTGCGCGAAAGCGTGTTTATTGATCTTGAAACTCCATCTGCACCGCGCAGTTGCAGCCGCATCGCCGCCCTCTACTTTGAGCAGCTTGATCGGATAAATGGCGGAAGCGTCGGCGTCAATCATCATCGCCGACGTGGCCCCGATTATGTCTGGCTCTGAGCCCGCAGTTAAAGACGAGCTATCCGCGTCGGCTACGCCGATAAATACTTCATCGGGATCGATCCAGCACGCTACGAGATCGCCGGCCGATTTGCCGGACGCATCTTGTGCGACAACTCCGGCCAGTACCGCGCTATCCGCAAGGGCGATAGCGACGAGGCCGGAGGAAAGGATCACGGCATCGCCTTTGTTTAGCGTTTGGGAGGCCGCGATAGGAAGATGCGTAATCTTCGCATCTGGATTTTTAGGGTAAAAGCCCTGTCTGTTATGTGCTTGGTTAGCCACTTTCTAACTCCTCTTCATAGCTTGCGGCGAAATCCGGTTGGCCCTAGCTGGGCCGGATCCTCTGCCGATTCTTGGTTGCGCCTTGCTTGCTCCAAGTTGCGGCGGCGTCGTACGTTAAGCCGCTCCTCGGGGATCTTCATAAGGATCATTTCGTCGAGTTCGCTTTCCTGCGAATCGTCAACGATCCACCCTTTCGCCTTGTACTGCTTGATCTTCTTGGGATCACAGTGGCGATAATCCATCCCCGGTTCTTTTTCGCACTTGGTGCGATCGATGCGGCCCCAGTCGTGGCCGTGATCAATCTTAGCGTCTCCAAAATCGGCAGATCCGCCGCTTCGTTTTTTGTTCTTATCCATTATCTATTTCTTCCCCAGCATCATATTGCCGATGCTAGCCAAGCGCGCGTCGTTTTCTTCGCTTGGTGTTTTCGCTTGCGGGCCTTTTCCGGCCACGCCTGACAAGATCCCGGATTGGCCACTTTTGGCCGCCAATGTTTCAAGGTTCGATAAGTGGGCCGCTAGAGCATCCGGCGGTAAGCCGCTAGGCACTAACGCTTTAAACTGATCCGGCAATACCTTAACCCGCTCGTCTAGCACAGACTGAAGCGCTGTTAGCCGATCCGTTTCGGCCGCTTTAAGCGTGTTCAACTCTGCCATTAACTTCGCGTTGGCTTCGGTTTGCTCTGTCAGCTTGCCGTTGGCAATCTCTGCCAATCCCTTAAACTCCCCTTGCTCTGCAAGACGCTTTTGCTCAGCAGCTTCATTCGCTTTCGCGATCTCGTCTAGCTTTGCTTGCGCCGCGCTGTTCTGGCTTACAAGGCCCCGCAGCTTTGCCTCTACTTCGGCCGCCGTGTAAGTCCGTTCTTGTGGCGTATCGCTAACGACTTTTATGTCGGGAGCCGATCCCGGTGCTATTGCGCCATCTTCTCCGAGTTTCATCTTGCCTCACTCCTACTCAGTTTCGTTGTTGGTATCGGGCAACGAGCCCGGCTGATTAGGATCTTTGTTTTGCGCCTTGGCTAACGGGCCAAGCGCGCCATTCTGTTCGGCCGTCCGGCTTTGGTTAAGCGGATCGGCTGGAATGTTTCGACTAGCGCGGATCTCTGCGATCTCCGCTGATAGGTTCACGTTGTATTCGATATGCTCCAACGCCTCTTCCTTGGACCATGCGGGGTGATCTTCGAGCACAAGATCGACCAACGACCCCGATCCCATGGCAATCTGTTGCCGCGCCAACTCAATGCGGGCAAGTGGATCGCCGGAGTAATCGATCGGGGCGTGAATTACTTCAAACGCCGCCGACGGATCTGGCACTTCGGACATATACCCCGCGCGGGCAACCAGGCAGACCTTTCGGTAATAGGAGACCTCGGCGTCTTTAAAGATATCCTCTTTCTTTTCTCGCCTTTCCTGTAGCCCGCGTTCGGCAAGTTTTGCGCCCTCCGCGCTTTGGTAACTCGTCTTGCGCAGCCGCTCCGCGTTGATCCCTCGGCTTGCCGCCGATCGGATCTCTTCGCCGTTCATCACTTCCTGCCTCATCGAAAAATCAACTTGCCAATCTACTAGCTGGCTATTGATATCTTCGCCCACGATCTTTAAAGAGGCCGCCGGATCTAGCATTTGCGGCGGGCTTTTCTTGATTGACGTACCCGTCACGACAAGTTGCTTATGGCCGCTCACTTGCCAGAGATAGTTTGTTAGCGTCTGGTGGCGGCCCAGCTTTAGCGTTAGCTGTACAAGATCCTCGCCACAAGTTTGTGACCAAAAATCGTGGAAGTGCGGCTGGCGGCGGATAATGACAAAAGGCCACTCCCCGATCTCGTTGGCTGCAACCGGGGCGGCGTCTCCTAGTTCTATACCGGATAATGGATCAACCCGCCGGCCCTCTTCGTCTAGTACGATATTGGCTTGCTGCGTAAAGAAGTAGTTGTGTTCTCGCCGATCGCCGTTTAAATCTTGCCAAGTGTCAGTAATTAGGATCGAAGAAGGTTCTACCGCGTCATGTTCGTCGAAGATCGCCGTAACCTGATCGCCGGCTACCCAGCGGTGCCGAAGCGATCGGCGGCCGTTGCGCATAACCACCTCTGGCCACAAAAGGATTGTGTTAAATGCTTCTAGACTGACTTCGACGGTTTGCCAGAAGGTAGCGAAGCTCGTGCCCGCGTTGATCGCATCATATTTCGCGGCCTGCTCTTCGGGTTGCGTGCGCCTAACTGCGGCGTTTTTGTACAATACTGAGTCTTCGTTCCAAATATCGCGCGCAATATTGCGGCTCGTATCGCAGAACATTCCATCGGTGCCGATGATCCGGCCTCTAAGATCGGCGTTTTTTAGCCGCTCCTCCATATCTCGTTGGAGATGCAGCCGCCAATTGTCTTCGATCATGCCGCGCCGAATGCTCGTCTGGAATTTACGGGCGATCTCGCCCGGTGATTTGCTGATCTCCACCACTTTGCGGGCGAGATCTACCAGATCGACACTACTGGCCAGTAGGGACCGAATAACGATCCGCTCCGAAGGCGTGCCGGAGTGTAGACGGTTGGCCAGCGCCCGCATCTCACGCGCGTCGGTTAGTTCTGGAACCTTAAGCGTTGCCACTTGCTAGTTGCTCCCCGCTTTCGAAGTCTATTTCGGCCGACATGAAAAATGCCACGGGATATCCGCCCGCATCGATAAGGTGATCAAAATTGCTTTCCTTGTCCGGCTTGCCGTTTATTAATTCCTGGTTCTCATAGCACCGCGCCAACCCTTCGCACTTAGGATCAACAAAGTAGCGTGGCGGTAGCCCATTGCTGGCCTGCATTAGCGAGTTGACAGCGTTGGATCGCTTTACAACCGGCGGATTCTTGCGGGGGTGGTATACGTCGAAGCCCATAGCCTCTAGTATCGCCGTGCCGCCCGTGTATCGGCCGTTGCTGTCATCGATAACCACGGCGTTGCCGTAGCCGTTGACCTGTAGATTGCGGCCCAGCATTTCAACAGACGCATTTTTATCGAAACTTGCTTCATCAATAGCCCAGAAGCATAACTGCCCGTGGTATTTGACGAGCCTGTAAACGATCGCGAAGTGTCTATTGTGGCCATAATCGATCCCGATTAAAAAATCCTTTTCTACTTCTAGCTCGTCTCTTAAAAACTGCCGCGTAAAGTCCACGGCCCCCGGCTTGCCGTCCGGCCCCCGCTCCCCAGACGCCGCATAATCCCTAACGTGCATCGCGCGGCGAAAAGTGTAGTAGACCAGTCCCTCTTCGCTCTCCCACTCCGCTTCAATCTCTCGCCTGTAACGCTGGCTGTCCATCGTTCGACGTGCGAGATCAAAGGCCGATCCCGGCCCCGTCTCCAGAAAGGGGTTATCCAGCGATGGAAATTTATAGATCTTCGCCTTCTCAACTTTGTACTTTTCAACCCGCGTGCGAAATATACCCGGCCGGGGTGTCCCTGTGTGCCACGCTTGCGCCTTCGTTCCACCGTCGGCCAGCGCAGGCATCACCAGATCTACCGCCTCGTCTGATACCGATTGGCTTTCGTCTATATGCAGCCAGTGGATACCATCGCCGATCATGCTGTCAGATCGAAATGCGCTTGCGAATTGCCACTTCGATCCGTTGTGGAGATGGATTACTCGGTTGCTGTTATCGACCTTCGCGGCCCACCAGTACGGGATCGATTGCCGCGCATAATTCCACGTTATGCCCGTCTTCGACCATGTAGGGCATACAGTTTGCCCTGCAACGCCCGGCATAGTGATTAACTTCCTAACGCACTTTGCCGATCCGCCTTTCGACTTTCCGCCGCGCCGCCCACTGACTACCATGATCAGCTTGTTCGTCTCGTCGAAGACTAGCGCCCACTGTCCGTTGTGGACCTTGATCTCGTGCACGCGCAAGGCTAGCCGATCTGCCTCTTCTTGCGTGTCCGCCATCGCGACCATGGCCGCCACTTCGCCAGGATCTAAATAGCGCCGCTCCCAGCGGTGCCACCTGCCGCCCTCAATAGGGCCGGCCGTCTCCGTCTCTACGTTATGAAATTGAAGTGCCATATCCACGTAGGATATCGCCCGTGCGCCCCGTAGCCGCTCTACCATCGCCCGCAGCGTGGTGATCGAATTCACTCCGAAAAGCCCTGCTCACGCGCCTTGGTTATGTCTATGAACCACTTATTGTGACGCGCTAACTCTTCGGCGATCTCGCTAAGATCTACGTAATTCTTAGCCGCCGACGCCGCCGACGAAATAGCCCGCAGCGCCCGCTGGGCCTCTTCGTCTGAAGTGTCCGCCGCAACCCGCTGGGCCAGATCCCAAAGTATCGAAAGCCAATCGGCCGGCTTCGCCCCTGCAACCGCCCTAGGGCTGGAAGACGCCGCCCGACGCCCCGGCTTAGCCTTCGCGCCGTTGCTAGCGTCCTTCGGCGGATCATCGCCAGCTATCTTCGCTGCAAGTTGCGCCGCGTGCGCATCGGCGGCCTTTTTGGCCTTGCGGTAATGAGATCGCGACTTACCATCCTGCACATATTTGATCTCGTAGCCTTTGGCGTGCGAATAGACGCCGACAACCCGATCGCCCTTTCTTTGCCGGGGCATCAACTAGCCCGCCGCTACAATATCGATCTCCCGAAGTAGCTTTAGCTCCCGCGTACCGATCTTAAAGTCCTGGCCCGCCTTGATAGGCACACACACACGATCCCCCTCTTTCACATCAGGATCGATCCAGCGGCGTTTCTTCGGCGACATGCGCCCAGGCCCTACCGCTAACACTATGCCCCAACGCGGCCGGATGCGTGCGTCTTCTGGTACTGCTAGGCCGCCTTCGGTGATCGTCTGCTCTTCGTCGATCTCGACTAATACGTAATCGTTCTGCGGCCTGATCTTCATTCTAGCTCTTTACCGGCCGCCCCGACTCAGCGGCGGCCTGACCTCGCTTGATCGCCTTAAGGATCGCCGGCACAAGCCGATCTGGCTTGCCGTCCAAGCGCGCCGCCTTCTCCACCACGCGCTTAACCGTATGATCTAGCGGCGGCTGGATAGCCGTGAAAACATCATGTTTGTAGTTCAGGATCGTAGCGGCCTTGACGCGCTTCTTATTGACCGACACTAGCGCAACGCCCTCAGGAGCTCCGTCTAGCGTTACGAAAAAGGTAGAGGCCATTAGGCCGGAGTCTACGAAATACTTGTCACCACCCAAGCTACCCCGCCCGCCGGTCGCGTTAGGGTAGGGGTAGCGTTTAGCCCAATCGCTCTTTCCTCGGATCTTGCCGGTGGTCTTGTTCGCCCTCCGAAATTTCGGCGGCGTCATATTTCGCTTTCGGCGATCTAGCGTTGATTGCTTCGGCGAGATCTTCACGCCGTTAGCCGTGCGCCCCGATCCGATCAACGCCCGCAGTTCCTTCGCGGTACGCCAACCGGCCTCGGCTGCGATCTCTGCCTTGTCGGACATTACCAAGACGGCCTTGGGAATATTGACTCCAAGGCCCATGCCGCCCTGTTTTTTCCAGGGCTTTTTTACTTTGGGGGTAATGACTTTTCGTACCGCCACTAAGCCCCCCTCTTGTGTTCGTTGGTAAGATGCTATCGCTAGGCGTGCGAGTAGCTATGCTTTAGATATACCAAGTCCTACCCCCCTGTCTAGAGCGAAGGTGAACAAAAGTTCACGATCTCGAGATCGGCAAAATCTGACACCGATGTCGCTCTATAAAATTTACGGCCGTCTTCGTACCCGCCCCACTGTAATCAAAAATTCACAAAAAAAGGAATG
>Ga0233415_10000191_pt1 | contig 31054 bp, 37 predicted proteins | sample Na_anoxic_12_MG_FD_188631 | JGI IMG/M metagenome (GOLD analysis project Ga0233415, IMG submission 188631) | Seawater microbial communities from Saanich Inlet, British Columbia, Canada - Na_anoxic_12_MG | ecosystem: Environmental > Aquatic > Marine > Inlet | place: Canada: British Columbia...
GGATTGCTAAAAGAATTAAGAATAATATTACTCGATTACAATCACCATATCTTATACCATAGAGAGAATATGTTCGGTATGGTAAAAAGTTCGGTAAAAAGAAGTAAATGTGCGAATTATGCTACATTGCGTAACGCAACACTATTTTGGTTAAACGTAAATCTCGTAATGAAAATAGTTGAATTAATATGAAAAATAAGGATTTAACATGAAAAATAGTAATAAATTATCAGGTTTCGTCCTTAATTACTCGGAACGAAGATTATCGGAATGAAGAAATACGAAATAACATTCAGCGATTCAGATATGTTATCACGCAAACCTATCTCTGATGAAGATAGAAAGGAACTTGTGTGGATTTTATACAAGTTAGGCTATTCTACTTATGAGACTATGGATGGGGATGTTGCTATTACCGCCACCGATGAAGATGTTACAGAGTTATCTGGCATTTCGGAATGAGTACGAAATATGGTAATACGCTGTATTACTGGTAATACGATAATCAAATTACAAGGTAAGATGAAGAATGGATTTTATGGCAATATATGGCGAAGCTGGAATGATAGGCGTAGTGGGCGCAATGTTTGTATACCTAGTAGTCTCGATGTCAAAGAAATCAGACGCACAGGCTCAAACCCTAGAAGACCTCAAAATTGAGAATCGTGGACAGAGTGAAACTTTAGAGAATATACAGGGTATGGTAATCAAATTAATTGAAAGGTGGAATAAATCAGATGATATATCTCTACGACATCGAGAAGATATTATTCGTGAAATCGGTGATTTATCTGAAAAGATAAGTTACATAAGCGGAAGGTTAAATGGTAAAGGTAATGGATAGTTTAAAAGTAAGTGGCGCAAGTTTTGTAGGAATGGGTGCAGTTTTTACAGACTTTTTGCCGTGGGTTCTTGGTATTACTATAGCAATTATGAATATTATCTATTTATATTTGAAAATTAAACGAATTAAAAGAATTACGGGCAAAAGATAATGTTGAGTATGCCTCCTATTAGCCCTATTATCCTCCCCGTCTCGTCATCTCTGTGGGGCTGAGGCATACTCGACTTAATAAAAGGAGTAGTAAATGGAATGGTTAAGTGAAAATTGGGAAATGGTTTTGGTGGCTTTTTTCTGTCTAGAGAAAATAGTTAAATTGTCCCCATCAGATAAAGATGATATTCTTGTGGATGTTATATTCCAAGGATTAACTAAAATGTTAAAAAAGGAAGGTTCAAAATGAGTATGCTTTCAAGTTATATTAGGCGTAAAGTAAAAAAGCATGGAGCAAAAGGCTTCATTATCATGGTTTTAGATATTATAGTAAAGGTAACTCCGTCTAAAGAAGATGATAAGCTTGTTGCTAAGATTAAAAAGGCGATGGCAGGGCTTAAGTAATGTTTAAGTATGGTAGACGCAGTAAAGCAAGGCTTAAAGGCGTAAATACTAAACTTGTCAATGTTCTCAATGAACTCATTAAGATAATGGATGTTACTATTATTGAAGGTGTTCGTTCAGAGGAAAGGCAATTAGAGCTACTTAAGAAAGGGGCAACCAAAGTTAAGTACAGTAAACACATGAGTGGTAAGGCAGTTGACCTTGCTCCCTATCCTATAAGTTGGGAAGATAGAGAAAGATTTCACTATATGGGTGGGATGCTTCGTGGAATTGGACATCAAATGGGTGTTAAAATCCGTTGGGGGGGAGACTGGGACTCTGATGGAGAGATAGCAGATAATAAATTTGATGATTTAGTACATGTGGAGATTCTTGATTAATGCCAAGAAAGACATTAGTACTTAATCAATTCTTGGGGATTAACAATGTTAAAGACTCTAGGGATATTGCCGATAGTCAAGTAACATCTTCTAAGAATTTAATGTTTGATAAACAGGGCGCGTTAAGGACTGCTGGTAAATTTGTCGCTATGCCAGAATCTGGATTAAGTGGGAATACTGGGTATATGGGTGCTGGTAATGGTCTATTTTATATAGAAAGTGATAGGGCGTTATCTGCGTCTAGTTCTTATAATATGCCTGTTTATAATGGTAGTAATTATGGTACATTTTGGCAAGCAAATGGAAGTGTACCAGCTCAAGTAAGATTTGAGGGGACTACTTTTGATAATAATTTCAACGTAGGGGATAAGATAAAAATAACAGGTTCAAGCGTATCAGGAACTAATGTCATAAAAACTGTTACTGGTTTAGGTTCTTATGGATTTCCCCATATGCAAGGACATATTAATGTTAGTGGTTCATGGGGTGCGACTGGCTCATCTAGTACTCAAATAACGGTTACAAAAGTCCCTAGAGATGGGGAGATTATATGGATAAAACCGAGGTCAAATTCCACAACTACAGCAGCTAACCGTGAACTAAAAATTTGGAATTCATATGAAGAAAGTTGGGCAACTCCTGGGATTGAGCCAACAGGTAGTAATGACTCGATAAATGGTGATTTTTTACCTAGATATTATTACGCAGATTTAGCATTAAGAGTATCTGATACTAATTTTTCCAATGCTAGTAGAATTAAGTGGTATGGTTTTATAGAGAGGAATCATTTTGGAAATAATCCTCATCTTGGATGGGAAGTCAAAAATAATACCTTAGCACCACCTTCCTATGGTAAGAATTCAAGTGCTTATCCTACTGGTGCAGCTAGAATTAATTGGAATATTGTTATGGCAGCCACAGGCTCGAACGAAAATGAGAGTACTTGGGTTGAAGGAAGTTATGAATTGGGAGTTACTAATATATATGACGGAAACCAAGAATCTAAAATAACTTCTTTAAACAATGCAACTAGCACAGAAAATGAATTTACTGTGGCACATGGTGAGAATGTTAAAATAACTGCAAGAGTTCTGGCTCCGTTTGATTCTAGGATAAGTGGGGCAAGATTATATTGTAGGGCTAGGGGACCAGAGATTGGTGAAAGTGATGAGGATTGGAGCTTTTTAGCTGAGGCAGATTTTGACAAAGGAATTAAAACATCCTTATCTTCTGATTATAAAGTTTCATCAACTAATTATGCTTGGCACGGTACAGCAACTGCTAATCAATACTACAGCGAAACATCAACTTCTGTAAGACAAAATGCTGATACTTATGAATCTATAAACGGGTTCTCAGCGGATACAGAAGCTATTAGCTTGGGGGATATTGGAGATGGTTGGAAATTATCATGTGTGTCTAATAGGAGAGTTTTTTTAGCGAATATTAAAATTCAAGAAGGTGATGATGCTAAAACATATGGTGATAGAATTATGTATAGCGAGATAGGTAAGTACGATACTTTTCCATCATCTAATTTTGTAGATGTAGTAAAGGGTGATGCTGAGGTTTATACTGCTCTAGTAGAATACGGAGATAGGTTGCTTGCATTTAAAAATAATACTCTATTTGTTTTGAATGTAGCAAATCCTTCTCCTACATCTTGGTTTTTAGAAAAAACATTTAAGCATAAAGGGGTTAAGCACGCTGAGGCAGTTTTTAGAAGTGAAGATGGTGTAATTTGGGTAAATGAGGCTGGTTGCTGGGTGTATGATGGTCAGAATATACAAAACTTAATAGATGATGCATTAGACCCTATTTCTTTTTACTCATCAAGCCCTGAATATGAATTATCTTGGAGGGACTTTTATACAACAGGGTCAATTGTTGGATATTCTCCTAAATTTAAGCAAATTTTAGTTTTAAATAATTGTGGTGGCAGTGCAGCAAAAACTGTTTATTGTTATGATTTAAGAACAAAGAGTTGGGCTTTACTTACTGATGCCACTGCTTTTTTCTCAACAGTAGAGTACTCTAATTTTATATTAGATGGTAATGGAGATTTGGCAATAATGACAGATGGTGGAGTAATTAGGAAGTATTCTCCTGTGTCAAATTCAAAGTCTGCGAATTCTATTGAATTAATTACTAAATATATTGATTTTGGTCTGCCAAATAATATGAAAAAAATATATAAAGTTGCTATTACTTATAAAAGTAGTGCTACGCAAGCAAATATGTTAACTGCTAGGTTCATCAATAAAAATGGAGGAATGCAGAATAGTACTTTTTCATCTAACCTTTTTAATAACCTTACATTAGCGGTTCATACTAATTGGGGAGTAGCAGTTTATGAGCCAACTTCAGCATTACAATGCCAATCAATACAATTTAAGATTAAGCCTCCTTCTGCTGGAACTATAGACATAAATGAAATCATGATTTACTATAGAGCTAAAAAAACAATTGTAAAGTCTGGTGTATAATGGATAGTATATCAAGAAGAATTAAAAATAGCCAAAGAACAAATATTTCTTTTAAGGATGGAACTCCGTCTAAATCCACCTTAACAGAGGGGGAGGAAATAATGACTCTCAGAAAAAATAAAGGACTTTCTTTATTTAGGAAACAAAAGGGTATACTTTGGTGGGTGAATTTTACTCGAGATGGTAATGAGACTATTGAAAGAGATTTAAAAGTTAATGGGAATGCTGAATTCAGTAGAGATTTAACTGTACATGGAAATTTGATTGGTCAACGTGCATATTTCGATGCAGGAGAATCATCTACATTTAGTGGAAGTAGATATTTAAATTACAATGACGGGACAGTAATGACATCAAATAATGGATATATAATGATGAGACCTGGCTCTATAACGGGAATATCGACTTGTTTTAATGCTGTTAACGTATCTGGTGGAGGTCAATTATCTACATATGCTGAGGCAAAAATAAATGGGACTACTAAATATACCACAGCGACTGTTTCTTATTCTACGGATGGCACAGGCAAAAAAGCATCAAGAGTGCAAGCTAGAGGAATTGATAAGTTTGTGTCTGGGGATGTACTGTCAATGTATGTTACTACAACTGAAGCTGGGATGATTACTGGGAATGTTGATAATATGAATGTTATAGTTGAGGTGACATATGATAGTTAATACTAAAGATAGAATATGCCATTTTAAATTCATATATTCTATAGTATCCAAATCTAAAATTAACAAGCTGTAAGGAACTCGCTATGCCGATTGACACTCTTAAAACTGGTAAGAATATTAAAAAATTTGGATACCCTCAATTAGATAATATAGCAGGTGGGATGACTAGGCCAGACCCAAATTTAAACACAGGAACATCAAGAGCGCAGGCTAGGGTTAATCAAGCCGTGGCTATGAGGTCCAATGCCGATAAAGTAGAGGATTTTCAAGACGAAGACCAGACTTATAAGAATAAATTATCTAAAAAATCTGGTTGGGGAAGGTTTTTTGGTGCTGTTGTTTTGGGTGGTACAGCTTTATTAACTGGTGGTACATCCCTTGCTATAGCTGCCGCTGCTGGTGTAGGAAGCAGGCTTGGTAATGAAGCTGGTGAATGGCACGCTGATAAGCATGATAGACCTGATGAATTAAAAGAAGAGAATGTTAATTATTTTAAAGATGATGTTAAACAAATAAATCGAGATATAGAGCAATTTGATGCAGATTTTGACAAAAATCAATGGATTGATGCTGGTAGGGATGCTTGGACTGCTTATAATTTAGCTAACACCGCTCAGGCATATGGGGCTAAGGCTGCTACTTCGACTACCGAAGCAGTGGTAAATAAAACGCCGTTGGAGGGAGCAAAGAAGATGTGGGGAGATTCGGCTGAATGGGGGAGTAATCTCTTTGGAAAGAAGACAGGTGATGTAGCAAGTTCTGATGAGGTATTTTCTGCTTTAAATAACATTGATAGCAATGCCTCAGAAACAATTACTCCAATTGAAGTTGTTAATGTTGATGAAGATAATGCTTGGACCTCTACTGAAAATAATGATAAAAACTGGTTAAATTGGAATTCACAATAAAATAGGTACAATACAATGCCATACAATGATGTCAACACAAATTTAGAAGACCTTAAGTCTGGTTTTAATTTAAGCGATGAAGTTAGTGGAACTCTTTTTGATTACGATACATCTGCTGATAAAAATCTTTGGGGAAGTTTCTCTGGAAATAAATCATTAATACAAGATACCCTTACGATGAATAATGCTAAGATAAATCAAAGTGGGAAGGGCTTTCAATCAATGGGTGCTAAGACTGAGCTTAAAAAGACATTAAGTGATACCGCTAATTCGCAAGTTGGAATGCAGTTAGATGATACTATGTATGGACAATATAAGAATAAAAATAAATGGCTTGACGAGAATATGGCAATAATATCTGATTCTATTTTAGCTGGAGATACGACAGTTGATACCAATCCTTATAATGAGAATGGTGGTGGTGATGGTGATGGGGATTCTAATCCATCTGGCTATGGTGACGGGACTCCTTCAATAGGGGAGACATACCGCGATAATAATAATATAGATTGGGTTTTTGGCTCAACGGGATGGGTTGAGGTGGATACCTATAATGACCAGTCTGATGATGACTATGGATATAGCGATGTTAGGCTAAAGAAAGATATTAATTATTTATTCACTATGAATAATGGAGTACCAATTTACAACTTTAAATATAAATGGTCTGATGATGTAAGTATTGGTACAATGGCTCAGGATATAGAAGACATGATTCCTGAAGCTGTATCACATGATTCTAATGGATATAAAATAGTAAACTATTCAAAGGTATTTAACTATGCCTCCTAAACTTAGAACAATTAATTATAGTAAAAGTGTCGCGGCTGAGGGCTTGGATGAGCTTTTCAAATATGCTTTTATAGCAAATGAAAATTCGAGAAAAAGACAGGAGGCTCTCGCTTTAGAGTTAAGGGCTGAAAAAAGAGATGATGCGAAGACAACTAAAGCTAACCAATTCGCATTAGATTTATTAGAGGAAAAAGATAAATCAGCTTTGGCCTTATTTGATAAGAAAAAGCAATGGGACACGCAACTTAGACTAGATGAGGCAAAAATAAAAGCAGAAGAGAAGTCGATTGAAATACTATATAGGGAATCACTAAGGCAATTTAATGAAAAGCGGATGGAAGCAATAGAATTAATTAAAATTTTAGAGAAATTCGGTGCTAGTCCAGATAAATTAAATATGACTTCAAATTTAGAGAGTCTTAGTAACGATATATTTGCAACAACTGCACAGCAAGCTGGAGTTTATCAAAATAATGCTCAAGTATATGGTACTTATGTTAATGAGCTAAAACAAAAAAGATTCGAGCTTGAAGAACAGGGAAGAGTCCTCCTTGAAGAGGAAACAAAATTTGCTGGTGCAAATAAAATGTTACAAGGTCCAGAGTTTGAAGAATTCTTGAAATATGCTGAGACAGATAAAGATGAAATGTATAAGTTGCCATCTGGGGAAATGGTGCCAGGACTTGGGTGGAATTATAGTTATGGTGCTAGATATACTTTTGCAGAAGTGGGGACAATAGCAGACCGAGAAACCGCTGCTATGGCAATTACAAACAAAATGGTAATTCCATCTAAGGCAAATGTATCCGCTCAGGGTACAATAATAATGTCACAGTTTACTCTTGAGGGAGGCGGAGATATAGATGATGTTGTAGACCATATAGAAGATAATAAATCAGAATCTTTTAAATTCACAGGGGATGAGAAAAAAGAATTAGTTGTTCTTGTTGATGTAATGGGAGGTATTAAAGACCCTATTCAAATGTATGATAAGATAATGGAATATTCTGGGGGCGAAAAAGGAGACTATAATTTAGATAGACTATTAACTAAAACATCTCCAGTTGCATGGGAAAATTTTAAATTGAACCACGCAGAATATAGAAGAATACAAGATGACAAGTTAGAAAGTGCTTTTATTGCAGACCCAAAGGCTTCTTTTTATACTAGGATAAAAAACATAAAAGCAATTACTGAAATGTTTGAGGCTTACCATGATATGAATCAAGGTGCAGAAAATCATATAAAAATAGCCAATTTTGATTTAATGGAACAAACTTTTGCAAAAAATAATAATCAGGCAATTGCAGACCTTGGGAAAGATTTTGATATATGGCTTAAGGAAGAGATTACTCCTAAGCCTAAAACAGGTGATGATTCTGCTGATAAGTTTAAAGAAGTGACTTCTCATGTAAAAGCTGCGACTGATGTAGAGAGGACAGATAGAGCCAGAAAAAAATCTCTTTTTGATAAGAGAGCATCTTCAGAGATTGCCTATAAAAGAATGAAAAAAGAAATGGATGGACCTGGTGAGAACTCTCTCTCGGTGAGTCTTCAAGAAAGGAGACCTGCTCCTTATAATACAACAGTATTTAATCACCAGATGTTAGAAGACCCTAAGAATCTGGAATTCATAAAGAAAGAAGCTTTAGGGTCTATAGATAGGTTTCTTAAAGGTGGATGGAGCATATCGGAGGGTTTCCATGGAGCAGATGATGCTGAAGAATTATTAGAGTTATTAATAAAATTTGATAAAGCAACAACTGGTAAAACTCAAGAAGAAGCAGAAGCGGAATATAGTGAAGCAATAAAAGCTTTAGAAAAATTTAAATAAGGTTAATATGCCATTAACAGAAAATTATTTAGGCACTCTAGATAAAAAGCAAAAAAAATCATCTACTCAGGATTACTTAGCTGAGAGATATGGTCAATTAGGCGGAGAAGAGACTCGAGAAGAGGGTGGTCTTTATGACTTTATGGGTTCTGCTCTTTGGGGAGCAGCATCTGGATTAACTTGGGGAGTTTCCGATTTTGCAAATAAGAATGATGAAGATTGGTCACAGATGAATTCGGCAGAAAGGTCTGGTTGGATTCTTGGAGAAGGTCTATCATTGATGGCACCCTATGTTGGTCCTTTTGCTTTACTTGGCAGAGGCTCAAGATTAGCTGTTAAGGGAGCAAATAAGTTTGTAGGCAAATCTGTAAACAAATTTAGTAAAAAAGTCGTAGGTGACGTTGGTGATAAGGTTGTTGATGCTGTAGTTAAGCACAGTAATACTGCCACAGATGCTCTTGGTAAGACTATTATTAATAATGGTGGAGACCTCGCTAAGCAACTCACAAAGAAAGTGGGTAAAATGACAGATGATGCCGCTACTGGGGTTAGATGGACAAATCAATTAAAAGGCTCTGTTGACGATGTATCTGCCGCCACAACTAATCTAGTTAACGAGACTCATTCTATTGTAAAGTCAGTATTTAAAGAGGCTGGTCAGGAAATTAATGATGATACAGTTAGGCGTATGGCTGAAACTATGGTCAAGGAGATTGGTTCAAGTAAGAATGTATTCGTTAATGATATTAGTGAATTAGTCACAAGAGGGTTAATGAATAAATATCCCAATTGGATGGGAGACACGGTATCTAAGTATGTAGGCATGGCTGCTAATGATATGGCTATTATGACTATGCATAGTGGTATTTCTGGTTTGATAAAAGAGCAGTCAAAGGGTGAGGAATTTAGTACAACTTCAACTCTTGGTCACTCTGCTATGATGGCATTAATGTTCCCAGCTGTTAGAGGTCTTATTAAAGGTGGTGGAAGTGATAAGATGTTAACTGGTATAAAAGGATTCTTTTCAAGATTTAAGAAAACTGATTATGATGCTATGCTTGCCGCTGATGGTGGAGAAACTAATGTAAAGAACCTTTTGAGAATTATGGTAGAAGGAGAGGGAAAGGCTGTGTTTGGCTCATCTCATATTAAGGATTCTTTTTGGCAAGTTGGTAAAAATAAGTTTCATGGAGGCAAGCTATTAGATAAATTAGAGAAGGGCGAAGTAACTGGGGCTGAAGCCGTAACACTTTTGAAAAAAATGAATCTAGCTTCATCTAAGGAATTCATGAGAACATGGAAACCTAAATATGCTAAAGATTTAATGTGGTCTGTCCCAAGGATGGCAGTTGGTGTTCTCGCTACTAATCAATGGATGCTTGACCCCGAAGCATGGAAGGGAGATATGGAATCATCTGAAATTGCTTCTCATGTATTCATGTCTGCTATAATGACAAAATCAAGAGGACATTGGGGAAAGAAAGACCAGCAACTTTATTTTAATAAACTATCTCCTTATCAAAATTTATCAGCAAGATTAGGTCTTAAACATGAACAATTAAATGATTTTATTCAGTTTCATGATGATACAAAAGCCTATACTGGACTTGGTGCTGCTGGATATAATACGCCAACTGGTAAGAAGATAACAGAAGTTTACGATAGGGCTTCTAAAACTGATGGAGATGCAAGTCAATCTGCATTTGTTGGGAATGACCCTAGACACTTACTTGCTCTTGAATTAGAGCCTCTCTATAATACTATGGGACAGTTTAAGGAAGGGTCAAGTTTCCGAAAAATTAACGTAAGGAACTTAAATAAGAATGCTTTGGAAGAGCTTATTGTTGGACTTGAAACCATAGAATTAAAAGGGGCTGGAAATAGGACAGTTAAAGAGCTTGGATTTGAAGCTGCGATGGTGGAAGTAACTGATGAAGTTGGAAAGGCTGGTGAGAGGGTTTATAAGCAATTTTTAGAAGAAATAAGTAATGAACTTGGTCTTGATGTTGGTATTCTAAATAAAGATGGTAAAATGTCTGCTAAATTTTTAGTTGGTGACGAGGGACAAAGTTGGGGAGTGCTTAGGGACGTTGGTCAATTAATTGAATCATTTGATTCTATGAATATTATATCTGCTTCTGGCGAATTAAATTTACGAGATGCATTTGCGAGAAATAATCAAAAAAGGCTGGAAAATAACCAACCTGAGATTTCTATAGAAGAATATGTAAAAAGAGCAACAGAGATTACTAATAAGTGGATGGGAAGACTTAATGCAGAATATGAGGGTGCTAATTATGTTCAGCATCTCATTGACGGTAATCCATTCTTTGAACACATTATTAATGCTAAATATGTTAAAGCAACAAATAGATTAATGACGGTAGCTATGGGGACTGGAGCAAATGAGAGTGAGAAGAATTTTACAAGGTCTATAGATGCATTTTTTAGGGTTAATGGGAAAAATGAATATTATTCTCTTGAGAGTATTATAAAAAGGTTGCCAAATGTCAACGACAAGGGGCAAAATGAGCTTGACCCAAGCGATGCAAAATACAACAATGTTAATAAGATGATAGAGACAGTAGAGATGGCATATAATCTTGTTAATTTAAGGAAGGCTGCTACTGGAGCTGGAACAAATCATGGTGGTAAAAAACCTATACCTTCTAATGAAGTAAGTACTTTAGAAAATCTATTTAAAACAAATTTTAATGAAGAGGGTCTTCCCATATTCTTTAAAGATGCAAGGATTAAGGATATGATGATGAGTCGAGTCCTAAGAGTTAAAGGGTTTGACCAAAGAGCAATGAGAAGTGCTAGTAATTTATTTGATGAAAATCAAGCTCGTATCAATCTTGAAGGAAAAATTGAAATACTAGACAGAGATGTTGTCATCAATAGGATGAAAAAGGATGGTAGTACCCAAGAAGATATACAGAGATATTCTGATGCTTTTGATACTGTTGAAAGAACTTTAGGCAAAGACAATCTTTTAAGATTGAAAGAAGTTGCTGTTGGTGAAACGAAAAATGATAAGCAGGATGTATTAAATGTAGATAACCACATAAATGGCATAATTCGTGAGGCTGATAAATTAACTTCTTTTAAAATTAGGGATTTAGAAACTAAAGTAACAAAATCATTAGATATATTGGATAAGATTGGCGGCTCAGAATACGAACAGCAATTAAAAACCATATATAATAAATTAGAAAATATTGTTAACTCACAGAATCCAAAAGAGGGTACAGTTGGAGCAGATGTAGGCTCTGTTAAAGACCCAATTACAGAACTTCGTAAGCTATCTGTAGAAATAGATAAATTAAAAAAGACATTTGAAGGTCGTGACACAAATTTAAATAAAGAGCATCAGTCGTTGATAGATGAATTTGTTTTATCTCTTGAGACACTTGAGACACACATAAACCCAGAGACAAAGAAATGGGAAATGCCTACTTCGGACTTGATTAAAGTTGGGGATAGAGACATTACTGATATGAGTGAATATGAGATAAGAAAGTTGATGATTGAAAATCCTCAAAAAATCTTAATTAGACTTCATGGATTTGAAGCTGACTCTAGGGCGCAAGTACATAAACTTGTTAATAGCTTATTAAACGCAACTGATGGAGCGGATTCTCTTAGTGCTGGGTCAATTAGAAAACATACTGATAACCTTGTAAATAAAATTGGGGAAGCGTTGGGGAAACAAGAACAATTTAAGGAATTATCAGATGTATTAGATTATGTTGAAAAAGGTGGTGCATTTGCATTCTCAGAAATACGTGAGATTGTTTCTACAGTTCAGAAGGAATTAAATAGAGATATTGTATCTAAGAAACCAATATTGAAGGACGCTGTCCACGCCATTGACCATCTACAAGAAAAATACTCTATGCATGACCATACTAAGACTATTGTTGAGCTTGCTACGGATTTTGGATTTGCTAAGGATGGTAAAACAGACCCCGATTGGGAAAAACTTGTATTAAGTAATCGTGATGGAGCATTTAAAGAGGTTAAGGACTATATTAGTGCCAAATTCTCTGACCCAGCCGAGGCTAAATCTAAGTGGGAGGAATTTGAACAATATGCTCCTGGGATAATAAATTCAATTAAGAGTCAAGGCATTGCTACTCAGGTTTCTCTTCAGGTTGTAAAGGGAGCAGGTCATAATGTACTGAATGTTGATGGGAATAAAATAACAAAAAGATTCGCAACAATGAAATACATTGAAGATTCAGAGATTCGTATGGCATTTGTGGATGAAATTATGCCAATTATTGATTCGAGGGGAATAGCTAGAAATATAAATCTATCATCATATGACAATCCTGCCGAGATACAAAAAGCAATTAGTAGTGCTTGGAGAAGGTCAGTCAATGCTGAAAAGCCTCTTGCCGATGCTATTAGATTTGGAGGATTCTCTAGAAATGAACTGGAGCAATACATTCGAGACTCGAGTGATACAGATATTGGTTCTGAACAAATTGTTTATGTTAGGCTTTCTCCAAAAGATAAGATGGTTGTCCCAATAAACCCCACTAATAGAAGGTTTATAAAGAAAAGATTTGATGATTGGTATGATGACTTTATGACTGACCCTAACATTACAAGAGATATACAAGAGACTTTTGAGTTATATATATCACAGCTTAAGGACGCTAATCTTGATAATAGAGCAATTATTGAATTGAAGGTTCTATTACCTTACCTTTCATATACTGGTAAGAAAGGGGAGATTGTTAAGCTTTTCACAGAACTTACTGGAACTGGTGTAGATAAGAATAGGCAAGATAAATTATTTAAAATACAGGCAAATATATTCAAAAGGGGGTTTCTTTCCGATGGTGGAACCACAACTCCATTATCTGTTGAGGCTAATGATTACATTATTGAAAGTAGAAGTGGAGTAGTTAAATCAGCGGCTTTAAAGTACAGGGGTCAGGGGAATAGATTGGTAATGAAGTTTTATGATGATGAAGCTGCTGAGGACTGGGTAGAAGGCAGAGATGTGCAAGACCAACATGAATTAAATAATAGAAGAACTGTTCATCTTGAGAGACAAAGACAAATAGATTTATCAATGGATGATAATTTAAAAGGTCTTCTTAGGCAAAGTCAGTTGGAACTCTCTGAACAGGGAAGTCTGAATTCGTCTAGGCTTGATGGAATCAAATATGCCTCAAGAGGTCTTATGGCATATGTCATGGATAATAAAGCCCAATTTAATATAAATTTTCTTGATAGCCCAAATGGTGCTAAAACAATTATAAGTGCTGTTGGCGAAAATCAACTACTTGGAAAAGGATATTTAGTATATGACCCAAAAATTGCAGGTGCTATGGGTGATGCAGATATTCTATTAGGCACATCAGCAGCTAAGACTCTATGGGGGAATAGTTTTCAACAAAGAGCAAATGGGTCATCTATGTTAGTGTCTCCGCTGAGAGTTAGTCAAGGCAACTTTGCTGATAATATAAGAAACAACTCATCGGATATAAATAAAATGTATATAGGTCTTGACGAGCTTTCTGTTTCTTTTACGTCTAAGATGGGTGGAAAGGTTACTGTTCCTTCTTCTATATTTGATTGGCAATCACCAGCAGTCGTTAAACAATGGATTGCTAAGTCTAATTTTAAAGAGTCTATTGGTGAATTTAAGAAGATATATGGCGATTCTAATGGAGAAATAAGTACTGAAGTGGCTAGAAGGTTAATGGATATTGAAATAGAGAACGGCAATCCAATGACAGATGGGCATAGTAGTACTCTGAAATTAATTCTTGAGTTTGGTGGCTCTTCTGAAATGCCATACATAACAGCAGCTGTTAATAGGCTTGCTAGGAACTTTATTATAAAGAATGTTGGTAAAAATGTTATAGATACTGGCTCAGATATGTTTACTACCCCAGATTTAGAGGGAACTCTAGGCAATTCCTTTCATGTGAAATTATGGGACAAAACTGATAACCCAGGAAGTAAGCATTACGAGAGAGTTTCGCTTCAATATGGGGGCGTTGGCGTTGGAAAATCATCAACACATAGACCTATTGGAGAAGGTAGCAATCCGCTACAAGATGAATTATTTATTGCTCGGGATAAGAATGGGATAGACTGGACTGTAAGATTAGTTGGTGGTAAGTGGGTATTTAATTCTACGTTTTATGATAAAATGGCTAGGATAGATGCAGAGACTAGGGAGAATAGACTTCATCATACGCAGGATAGAAGAATAGATAATACACAACTTAAAACCCTTGATGGCTCTGGAGTTGAGGGCGTAATAGAGGCACGTGAAATATATGAATCTGGTAGACATGGCACAAGGAAAGATAGACATGGTGTAGATGTGAATACGGATGGTGAAATTTGGAGGATTGGTATTGAGAATTCATTAGCAAGGATAAATGAAATTGCAGCAGAGTACAACTTGAATTATTATCAAGTGCATCAACTTATTAATGATGGTATTACTAGTGGTAGAAAGCTGGACAGGGTACAAACAAATAGGACAGGCAAGAAGGTTTATAATGATGTAATTGTAAGAGCTAATTTAAAAAAGTTTCTTGGTAAAAAATTAAATGGACAGGTTAAAGGTGGTAAGATTCAATTTGGTATGTTGAATACCGCTGTCCCATCTTTAGGAAAAGACCAAGTTGTAAATAGGGTTCAGCGCATAAATGAGGATATGAATGGACTAATCGAAGTAAATGTCAATGATTTGAGAAATATAATGCAAAGGGATAATGATGGTGACCATTTATATACACAAACTAGACCTGACCCTGAAATATTAAATGCCTTTTTACTTGAGCAGGGGAAGATAAACGATTTCCCAATTTTCTCAAACAATGTTAAAAAGGGTGTGAAGACATTATCTGATTTGAATGCATTTGGTTTAGATTTGAGTAAGATAAAAGCTGGTTATAATTTAGAGAATACTGGTTTTACTCAATATGCAAATCAAGTTGAAATTCAATCAAGGGCGATTGGAACTTTTATTGGGCAGAGAGGGGTATTAACATGGGCTTCTAGGATGGGGTTGAATTTAGGTGGTGGAAAAGATGGTAAGGGTGGACTATCACCTGCTTTAAAGAAATTCTGGGAAAGATTTGATGTTGGTAGTAAGGAGTTTAATTGGCTAGAGAAATTTATGGTTGTTGCTCAAAATTCAGTTGATTATCACGATGGTAAATTGCCAATATTTGATACAACCGAAATTTTACTTGATTTTGTTTTATATGGTAAGATGTCGGATGCAACAAAAGATATATTAATGAAAAGAGACGCAAACAATGGTCAACTGAAAAAAATGATTGATGATGGAGAGACTATATTTCATGACCAGTTTACAGGTCCAAATGTTTTTAAAGGCTCAGATGCTATGCAAAGGAAGAGTTTGGGCGTTGTGATTAGAACTCTTAAAAAGGTATCAATGGTTTCAAATGATACTTATGATGAGAAAGGTAAGAGAACCCCTCTTCCTCATGAATTTGAAAGAGCCTATAGAAATATTGAACAATTACTTAATCCAGAGACATCGACAAAATATATAGCTAGGCAGGTTTATAGGGAAATAGGTAGAGAATGGAATGAAGATGCGAAGGGTAGTCTTACTAAGGAGTTTATAGATACGTTTTTTCCCAATAAGATACATCAAAATTACACCAGCAGGGATAAAATAATGGATGAACTTGCTTACTATAATGGGAATGTGTGGTCGCAAGTTAAAACTGATGTAATTAATTTTAATGTAAAATCGGCACAAGAAGGCTTAGAACTTTCTATTCCTGGGAATATGTTAAATAAGCTTATGACAACTAGATTTGGTGAGTCGATATATGGTGGGGTAGATGTGCCTAACAAGGCTCAAGTTGATTTACAGAGGTCTATTGGGAATTACATTGATGGTCTTGAACACTATATTGAGGTCGCAGAATATCAGAAAAAACAAGGATGGGCTACTGAGAAGGGGGAAGCACCCACTATAGACATGACTAAGCTTGCTGGTGGTTTCGATAGTAATGTTAGAAAAGCTATACAAAATGGTTTTATAATTGAAGTTTTATCAAATAAAATAGGGGTTCTAAAGTCATCATTAGATTTTGAGTTATCAGATTCATTCCCAAGTAATAGAAAAATAAATAATCTTAAAAGACAAATAACAACAACTCAAGAGTCTATAAATCATATGGATAGGTTGGCAGTTGAAAATCTTGTTATTTATAAGGATACGACAGATTTATCTATTCAAAGAGGTGATGGGGAGTATATGAATCTAAGCTGGATAGATAAAGGGCGAAGTTATACAGCTGACCCTAAGAGGGTTTCTGTTTATAGGATAAGCGATAAGGCGCATCAATTTGGGACAGGAGATTTCGACCAGAATACCTTGAAAAAATCTAAGATAAGTTATCTTGATTTAGAATATTTAGGTGATTATACTTCTGCGACTGGTGGCAAAATTAGAAAACAAAAAGGATACACTTACGTAGTCGACTTAAATAAAAAGAATAAATTAGAAGCGACTGATGTTGAAGTAACTTATGGAGATGCTCTAAGTAGGTTTACTGCGAGAGATGTTCAGGACGTAAGGAACTCTCTTGGAGACTCCTATGATTCCTATGAAGCAGAAAGGACTACTCTATTAAAGAGGTTGTACGCAGTTAGTATACAAGCTGGTGCAAACGCTAAGGAAAGTGCTGTTTTCAAAAACTCAATTTATGGAGAGGCTAAAAATGAGACTGGGTATGATTTAAATAGATTTATTGATAAATGGGCTGCTAAGATAGATGACACAATACAAACCGACTCTATGAAAGATGGGCTAGAGCTTTTAATTGGCGATTTATTATCACCATCTGTGTCTAGCTCAAAATATACAAAAAAGGGCAATTTTGAGGTTCCAGTGTTCCAAATCAATAAAGTTATACTTGATAATGTGTTTGATTATTTAAAAGAAAGCAGAACCAATAGGCTTGATATTATGCAAAATATCATAAGCGGATGGGAAAGAACTAAAACTGGTGAAAACCCAGATGATTTAAGGGCTGATATTTATTATGAGCAGGGATTTGATAATTACAAATTCCCAACAGAAATGGCTGACCCTCTTAGGAGTCTACTTCAATATGATAGGATTCTCTACTCATCACCAGCTTTGCAAGATGCAAAAAGACGATACTATATCCATGCCACTGAAATTCGTGATAAAAAAGTTGGTGGAAGAATAATGCAAACAGAGACACATAAGAAAACTAGTAAAGATAAAAAAAGGAAAGCTTTTCCAAAGGATGGGTGCTTTTAATGTCAGTAGCGTGTAATGGTGAAAAAGAACTAAAACAGTGGTCAAAAGACGCAGATGCTCTTCTCGCAAGGTGGGACAATAACCCAGCTATAAGGAAAAGGTATACAAAAAGAGTTGGCAATGGTGAAGAATTTATGGGAGATGAAGCTCGAAACGGTCTCTATGAGTGGATGAGAGAAAAAATGAATATGCCATTTAATGAGAATTTACCATTTACAAAGCAACAAATTAATTTAGCAGAAAGATGGATAGACCACTTTGGTAGGAATCTGGAGGGTAGATTTACTAATCTTGCTTATATTGTTCCAGAAGGTCTTTCTAAACAAGACCCATCTTCTAGAAAACTTCATTTAAGGATGAATGATATATTGAATGAAGAAAGGGTTAAGATAAATACTCTTGGAACTGGTAATGCACTAATATCTCTTAATTTAATAGAAGCCTATATTGACGATTATGGGAAGAAGGTTGGTAAAAAGAAGCTTAAAGACATAAGAGATGTTAGGCAAAGGATGATTAATGCAGATTCTGAGGAATCATATAATGAATGGTCTAATAAGTTTGGTAAAATTATGGGGGAGAATGAAGGGAAGATAATAAGACATTTTGAAGAATTGCTTGAGCTTACACCAAAAGAATTTGAGAAAATAGGCGAAAAAGATTTTAAGGTTTTAAATGAAAGGACGGGTAAGGAAGAAGATAGAACCTACAATCCAAATACTGTTCGCGCTGCTAAAGAAGCAAGGGGTTTATTAAAAGATATTGGTATGACGTATGTAAATGGTCTTACTAAAATTGCTGGTATGATTGTAGAGAAATATAGATATGGCAACCCAGCGAGGGGAGAAGAATTATCCGATAGAGTATTGTCTCTAAAGGTAGACCTAGAGAGAGATGTAAAGAAAGGGGGATATTACCCTCATATTTTATTTGACCAACTTATTGACGTAAAGAGAAAATTATCGGAGTCTTTTGACCCCAAAAATGGGAATTCATTAGAATGGGAAAGGACAGTTAGTAGTTTAACTGATAAAATTAATGCATCTGTTCAGGCTAATGCCGACCCAGACCACGCTAGAAAAAGAAATCCTTTGTTACAGAGAAGTTATGAGAAAGACCCAATTCTCGCTATAACTACATATGCAAATGAAGCAATCCAGTTTAATAAGTTAGCACATACCCAAGAGGTTTATTTAAAAACACTAAGAGATATACCTAACCATAAGTCATTATTTACGGAAGGATTATCGAGGTTTATTCAAGAGCAATATGCTGTTTTTACAAGAGGCACAACTGGAAGGTCTGCCTTCGCTAACAACGCAGTTACTGTTTTAAACTCCATTCAAACAGCAGCCACAATGGGGTTAAATATCACTGGGGCTATTAAAAACGCAGCGTCTATAATGCATTTCTATACAAGAATAGGGCGTAAATCAACTAAAGATGCAGTGCAAGCTTATAATCACAATCAAAAACTTGGGGTAAGTGGTGAAGAGCAATTTGGTTTTGCTGATTTTGTTAGAAAAGCAGAAAAAGAAGCTGGGTTTTTATTCACAGACGCTGCTGGTGAATTATATTCTGAGGGTACAGCTAGTTTAAAAAGTATGATGGGTGAAGGTACTCATGATTTCGACCCATTAACTGGCAAAGTAACTTTCAATGGAACTCCAGTTAAGGATTTACTTCTTAAGGCTGGTCAATGGACTGTTGAAAAGGGATTATTTTTCCATAGATATACCGAGAATGCACAAAGAAGGTGGATGTATAGAACTGCTTTATATCACCAATATAATAAGCTTTCAAAAATGGGTTTAAAATCTGGTGGTCCTAACGGGGCGCAAGCAGAAGCGAAAAAATGGGCTTTGAAGATGGTTAATAGCTGGGCTTATGAATATTCTGCTCATGCTAAATCAAAAATGGTTAGGGGGGAATGGAGAACTATTGAGGAAATGGATGATGGGCAAGTTATAAGTAGGAAAATGAGGAAGACGGGAGGAAAACAGGCTCTTTCTGAAATAGCTTTTCATTTATTACATTATCCTATGTCTTTAGCTGAAACACAATATGACCAATTATCCAAAGCTCATAAAGCGTATTTAGCGGGACAAGGATTTGAATCAGAGGAAATACAGTGGGCTGCTAGACAAGCTGGGGTTATGTCTTTGATTGCTCTTGGTAGTGTTGTTTTTAATTCTGATTTATCTAACATATTTGAGAATGAAACACTTAACAGACTCCAAAATGTCGCAAAAGACATAACGGAATATGACAATAAAGATAAAAGTACATTTGGATTATTGGGTGAATTTACTGGTCCAACAATAGGGGCTTTAAAGAGGGCGTTAATTGCTCATGGATTAATTGACGTAGACGAGTCCACATTAAATAAGATACTTTTTGGTAATGTAAATTTTGCGGATGTGCATGATGAAAAAGCACAAAGATTAGATAAATACAAATGGGGAACATTTGCTGGAACTACTGTTAATAAAATCTTACCATCTTTACAGGCTGGGAGGGGTAGGGATTTAATTACTCACTATTTAAAGCTTTATCCAAATGATTTTACTAAAAAATATAATGCTTTGCTTTTCAATAGAAAGCCAGCCACCAAAAAAGCAAGTACAAAAGGTATGTCTCCAGATTTGAAAGCAAGTTTAGCACTGCTTAAGGGAATAAGCTCTTAATAATAGGAGTTATAGTTTGCCTATCCCCAAACAGTTTTGGTGGTTACTAATCTATAAAATGGTAATTTTCGTCTAACATTATATATAAAGATAGTGATAATATACTTATTTCTAGTCCGTAGTTGTATTGAAGTTTATTAAAGGGATAGTGTATTGTAATTACAAATGGGAATACTCCTATAGATATATTGCCTAAATCATTTTTTCTGAAAAATATTAAATTCCTTAGTATGCTTTTCACATTATGTCCATCTTCTTTGTGCTTCCATCAAGCTATGCCCATATAGAGCAATACATATAGCATCTGCTGTTCTTAAAGTAGCTTTTATTGTACTTTGTTCCGTCGCAATCTCCTTCAACTTTTTCTTCCTTTCTTGTTTGATTTTAGGCAATTCACCGAATGTCTTTTGCCAAGCTTGTGGGGTCACAAGTTCTGTCTTTATTCCGAAGGCGCAAAGAATGCCTCTCCATATCCCGTAATTCATACCGAATTTAAAAGCAGAACTTCTTCCATCTGTTGGGAAAGCATGGACTTTCTCCAGAAAACAAGTAATATATGGTGATTCTGATTTTAACATACTTATAAAGCCAACCATTTCTTCTATCGTTTCAGGACAGTTGTGAGAGGTGAATATTTTAGCACCAAAATCATATACGTTTGATTTGATAACTGCCATCCCACCGCCCTTCCCAGGGTCAATCCCCACTACGAGGGTTGCCAAAGAGCCAGTTCTTTTTTTTATCTCTTTTCCATTTTTTCCCATGACTATAATTTCTCCCGTAATATTCGTTTATTCCACATTTGTAACATATATTTAATGTTGTATCGCTAATAGATGAGTGATATTCATAGTATTTATCATCACTAAAATTGACTTTGCACATTTGACAATGCTCTATTGTTGCTAATCGTGGTTTTATTTTTACTTGTATCATTGGCTTCTCTTGCTTCGTCTGAATTCATATAGAATTTACATTTACTTCCATTAAACCCCATAATATAAGTTCCTATCTTGCCATATCTTGCTTTATCACATACTACTTCTATTTCATATTTATTATATTTATCATCATTGAAATTATATCCATAAAATACTAGTAATGCTGTTTCTGCTGTTTGTTCTATAGTTCCACTTTCTGCAAAGTCTGCTAATCTTGGTCTAGGTTCCAGTCTCTTTTCAATTTCTCTATTTAATTGAGATACTAATATTCCTGCACAGTTTTCTTTCTTACATACCCATTTATATTCTGTTAATATTTCTTCTATTTCAAATCTTCTATCTTTACTTACTTTGTTTTCTACTTTTATTAATTGAATATAATCATCTACTACTACATCTGGTTTCTCTCTTTGTATTTCACGCATAGCATCACTTAAAGTGCGTATGTCATCATACATTATAAGATTACTTAATGTTTTCTTTAGCTCATCAGCCATCATTTCTATTGCTTGCATTCTTCCTTCTTCAATATCGCCTACTCTTAATTCTTCATATTTCAAATCTTTACTTTCCATTATCATGAATTTCTTAATCATTTCTACATTAGACATTTCTCTGTTGAATACCATTACTCTGTAGCCTTGTTTTAATAAGCTGGCTACTATATTGATAGTTAGTGTCGTCTTTCCGTGTCCAGGTCTTCCTCCTATCACTGTGAGTTCCTTCCTAGTCATCCCACCTGCTATATTATCTAATTGAGGGTATCCAAATTTTATAATATTCTTACCAGTTTTAAGAGTGTCAATAGTGTCGTTGATTACAGTTCCTATTTCTTTCTTTTTACTTGGGGCTATTTCTAATAATTCATTTACCAATGATGCATGATTGTGTAACATAGTTTCTACATTGCTTTCTGTATCTTGGAATCCTGTATTGTATAATTCATATGCTGATTTAATTGATTGTCTTTTAATAAACTTTTCCCATACTATTCTTGCATACTGTTCTGAATTCGCTGTTGTTGGTACTATCTCTGGTAATCCTGTTATATAGTATAAAGATAGACCTTCATCAGAATATTTATCTGACTCTTTGATTCTATCTCCAACCGTAACCATATCTATAATCTCTCCTTCTCTGTGCATCTCACTCATTATAGACCATAGATTTTTATTCTTACTATGATAGAATGCATCCCTATCCCTTATCCATCCATTACATTTTTCAAATACGCTTGAGCCATCAATTAGAATTGCACCTAAAACAGCTTCTTCCGCTTCGGTTGAATGTGGATATATCTTTATTGGAGGTTCCATAATTGCTCCTGTGTGTTTATGGGTTCATAATTAGTTATAACTAGTTCATTTTTATAGTCTTTTCCTGTCATTTGCCCTGCATATTTTATAGGTATCTTTTTTATTTTAAAATCATTATAAGTATCATTGACATAATCGTGGTCATCATATGAAATCATAAATTTTCCACCTTCACTATCTATCCTTTTACACATTTCAAATAAAGCATTATGGTCATCCATATTTAAAGAATGAACATAATAGTCTCCTCTTTCTCCTGCTATAACATACGGAGGGTCAAGATACCAAAAATCATCTTCTCTTGTTGGATATTTATGAAATAATTCTCTGAAATCTAAATTTTCTATCATGGTATTTTCTAATTTCTTCCTACTTGTTTTCAAACAATTCCACATTTTATCATTCCACTCAGATTCTTTTGCTATAGGGTTTTGGAAGTTTGTGTTAAAGGCATTTTTTATAATATAGAAATATTTAGAAGCCCTTTCTGGGTTTGGCATATCTCTGTACTTAATGTCTTCCTTTAACTCTTCCTTAAATGCATCATATAATGTTCGACTTTTAAGTATTGACTCACAATAATGAATGAATTCTGGATATTTTTGTATTACAGACAGGTACATATTTACTAAGTCATTATGCTTATCATTTAAAATATTAAGTTCTGCTTTGCCTTTTCTAAAGAAAATACTGCCTCCTCCTAAAAATACTTCAATATATCTTTTATGAGGTGGCATCATTGGTATTAATTTTCTGCCCAATTCAAACTTTCCTCCCATATAGGGAATTATTACTGGGCATTCAAACCATCTGGGGTCAGGCATCTTTATAGTTCTCCATCCAATCTGTTAAAAATTGTCTAGCCATCCTTTTATTTATTTCAAAAGTTTCTACTATATAAGGAGTTGCTCCAAACATATTAGTTTCTCCAGATTCTCTTAAATCATCTAAATAATTAAATACATCTTCTTTCATTTCATCATATTGCCAATCTCTTTGGTATTCTTCTATTTTATCTATATCCATTTTTCCTCCTTTAGTTAATTGGGCGGACATTGTAGATGTGAATTCATTGACCCTGACATCTATGTATATCACATTGTGTTACATCCGCCCAAAATAAAGAGGATACTTAGCATTAGAACTCGGGAACCTTGCACAGTTTTCACTGCTTGAAACTAAGCACCCTCAAATTATACCCTCAACAATAACAAATCAGACAAGACTCTCACTTGCCATCACTTTCGTGCATATATGGTTAATATATGTGCTTGTTTCTTGCATACAGTCCGTTATTGATATTGAGGGTAATTACGCAGCAGCTTTGGCTGCCCACTTTTTGACATTTGGGAATATCTCTTTTTCAAGTCTATGAGTAGACTGATAATATCTATTCATTTTGTGTGATGCGAGATAAGTTGCTGTATTAAGCAATCCCCAATAATCGTTTGGTTTATTAGCTACAAGATAGTCCACAAGATATTCAGACATTTGACTTGGAAATAATTTTACAAGTTTCATTATGTCAGATTCTCTTAACTTGGTATTCACAAGCATATCGAACTCATCTCCAATTTCCATACTTCTAGTGATTGTTTTTTCTATTGCCTCATCCAATTTTTCTAAATTTTTATTATTTATATTATGTTTAAAATTAGATTGCCCAAGAGTTACACCTATAACAAGACCATTACTGCATACAAGTCTGAAAGCACCAGCAAGTACATGAACCTGCAAGCTACCATCATAGCTATTTTTAATAATAATTTCAGGATTTAAGACATCTCCTTTAGATACTTCTATTTTCTTATCTGGTATTATCCATTTCCATATTGTTTTTTCTCCATTTCCAAGACTTATAGATTCTTTCAATTCTGCTTTATGTTTTTTAAGAATAGGTACTGCTGTGTCAATGATTTCTTTATTTGTCACTACTTTATATTCATTTGTCATGCAACTTAGTATTTTATTAGTATCTTCCCTTACTATAAACTTATGTCCAGTATCTGTATTCACATCACTTATTCCAGCTTCTTGATTAAAAGCATAATTCGCAGGGTATTCCCGTATTGGGAACAATGTGTCTGTTAGCATTAATTCTCCTCTAGTTTTACTACAGAAGGTGGTTTACCACGCCTAAGTAGTTCGTTTTTACTAATTGTAGTCCTATTTTTATTATGATTTAATATTATTTGAGCTAGGTATTTAAATCCTTTACCATCAAATAACGGCTGTTTGCTTTCTAAATATCTGTTTATAGACCAGTCTACTACTTTATCAGGTACTTTAGATATTGTTTGCCAAAAATAGTACTCTTTAATTAACTCGTTATCACTTGCTATATTTGTTTGTATAAGATTTACTGCTCGCCTAATTAGTTTTTTTGTATGCTTTGAACGTGGTCTCTTTAATTCTAATATTCTCTTACTTGGATTGAATGAAGTGCCATTTACATAACCACAGCAAGGACACTTCATTTTTTAAATTCTCTATATTTTACTAATGTTCTACATCTTCTACATTTCTTACCCATTTTTAAATAAACTTCTCCATAAAATTTGCCACATTTACATCTTGGGTTTTTTATAGTCATTCTTCTCCTCTATACCCTATTGATTCTATCATATTGGCTTTCTTTTTTATCTTTTCTTCTCTATTTCTGTTCCATTCTTCAGCTATCTCTTTATTTACATCAGATATACGAACATATTTTTCTGTTCCATATAAATCATTTTTAATATCTTTTTCTTCTTGTACATCATTATATTCATCAGCTGTTGTTGGTTCTCCATCTAATATTGCTTGTATCATATCATCTAAACATAATGTTTGTGCTTTAATTTCTTTTAATCCTTTTTCTAGCCATTTTATTTTATTTTCTTGTTTTTCATTTTCCAATAATAATGAGTCATTTAGTTTGTATATTTTATTTGTTCTCTTCTCAAGTTCTCTTACAGTTGCTGCTATATCTTTATTCCCTTCTTCATATCTCTGTTCGCATTCAATACATATTCCAGTTTCATTCATTGTTGGTTTATCACACCAGTGACATTGAAATGGTGTAGGCATTAGATATGCTCCCTACATGATGAACATATATCGTGATATATTATTTTAGCACTACAACATTGGCTTGTATATTCATCAAGACTATCATCAACTAATTCATTTAATTTACCAAATGCAGTAGTATCTGCTTTGTTTCTCATTTCTTTATGTGCTTCTAAGAATCCTTCAGCCATTCTAGTACTTCCTAATTCTTCTATTAATTCCTTTTTATTATCTGTTTCACATAAATGATGTATATAACTCATTTTTCCCATATTATTCATTTTCTATTTTTTCAGTAAATAAATAATTTACAGTCACATTTGTATCAGACAATAAATTTTCTATTCTATGTAGTCGCCACAACATATTTAATTGAAACAACAACATCATTAACATAGTAAATTCCCAATATGGGAAATACTCTGAACTAAATAAAACTTCCCAGTAATATCTCATTTTATTTCTCCTTTTTCTTGTTCCCACATTGTCCCACTAATTAAAAACTCTCTGTCCTTACTTGATACGTTAGGAAAAGCGTTTTGTATTAAAGCACCCTGTCTGTACTCCCACAAACCTTTACTTGGAACAGTTACAGAATGCTCTTTTTGTGTGTTTATACACGTACCTTTAAAGGTATATGTATTTTTTTCGTAGTCCTGAGTGTACGAACACTCATTATCAGCATACATCATTTTAAACATCTTAATTCATTACTCATTTTACTTCTCCTTAATTAATTCTAAACATAACTAAATTGGCTACTTCTGTTTCGCACCCATCGTAACTCGATAGGCAATGACCTCTACCGTCATATCTTGCATCGCGTTTCCATTTTTCAGAATCAAAGTAATTTTGTATAGACCGAGGTAATTCAGGATATATACAGTCTTCAAGATATGCGTCCAAAGCATCTTCCCAAGCATCATCTGCTTCATCTTCAGTACCTATCGCAAACTCCCTTGTTCCTACAGCCAATACTTTTAAGCCATAATGGTCATAATTTGTTATTTCAAATTTACCAATTTCTGTTATCAAGACTTTTAATTGCGAAAAAGAATAGTTTAGTTTCGGAACAGATGGTTTAATGTCTTCGTATATTTCAACGATTTCTTTTTCATTCATAATATTCATCTCCTGTTATTCGTTTAAAATGCTTAGTGCTATGTAAAAGCATCCTTGCTCCTGTAGGTTCATCATGTGAGTATCTTACAATATGTAATTGATGGCCTTCTTTTCTTATTGATAAGTTCCACTCACTATCAATGTTAACTTTATCAATAAAATTATCAACATTTAATTTAAATGGCTCAGTATATCCTGTTCGATGTCTCCAGCCCAAATTATTTGATGATAAAAAGCCTGTCTTTATTCTTGTCTTACCAAGAATTTCACTAAGACATTCTTTACTATCTTCCCATTCCCAATCTTCACATGAATTACTAATGTCTAATAAAATTTTCATTTTTATCCCTTTCTATGATTCATTATTACTTGACTCGGGTCAAAACCTTGGTCAATTAAGCGTTCTGCCATTGCTTTATTCTCGTAAGCAAGCATATCTCTCTCTTCGGTTAAAGAATCAACAGCTAAGATAAGAGCTTTTACATAGAACTTTTTATCAGTTGTTAGTTCATTTATGAAACCTTCATCTATAAAGTATTCAATAGCATCTTTTATTGTAGTAGATTCCATCGTTGGTATTGTGTTACTCATTTCATTTCTCCTTTTTTATTCGTTTTCTGGCTTAACACCTAAAGAAGCCTTAATACTCTCTTCCGTTCCGTCTGTCTCTACTATATTAATATCGGGACTACAATCACACAAAACTGCATTGCGTCCTTTTTTTGTATCTGACTTACACCATTCATCGTGAAATACTTGCATAACACTTATGGTATTTGATTTTAATTTCATTTTCTTCATTTTATTTTTCCTTAAATGCAGGTTCTAAAAACTTTTTAATTCCTTTTTTAATTTTTATCCAGAAAATATCTTCTTTTCCTCTAAAATTATTAGGAATATTAACAGTAAATCCTGTTTTCTTAGATTTTTTCATTTATTTCTTCTCCTAGATTATCTATCCATTGTTTAAATACAGATACTAACATAGTAACTATAAAAAGACCAACAGACCACATAACTAAAGCAATTCCTAATACTAATAGGTTTGCTATCCACTCTGCTATATCAAACATTATCATCACTTTTTACTCCTCTTTTTATCATATGCCTGATTCTTGTATGTATCAGTACTAAGATTATTACAAGATTTACAAGTTTTTCTAGTTAACCCATAGGTGGGCATATGTTTATAAAACAATATAGAACCAGTTGTACTTATTTCCCAAACTTTCTTACAATCAAGACAATATTTCAATGTTGGTTTTGTATATATATTAATGCCTTGTTTTTTAGGTTTTGGGTTAACTTCTCTTTTTTTATTTAATATCCAGTCCATATTATCCTCAAGTTATTAGGGGCTGTCTCTAGTTCGCCAACCAGAAGAACCATTTCAAATGTTTCCTTTTTTACAACCCCTAAAGTTTAATTACCTCTGTTTCTGCGCCAATAATTATTTTACCAGCCGCTTGGTCTTTGTTAGAATCTGTTATAATTACTTTTGCATTTGTATCGCATTCCAACAAGACTCCTGTTAAATTTCCTGTGGTAAAGAAATCTCCAGGCTCTAGGTCTTTTAAATACTGATGACCTTTAGACGGTTTCCAGTCTGGTTTATCTTTTAAGGCTTTTTCTGCTAATTTCTTTATTTTCTTAGGAGTTATTAGCTTTTTCATATATTTTATTTATTTTATAAAGTTCATGTAATAATTTATCAGCTTCTTCCTTATCTCTCCCATCAGTCATATACTCTTTTTTTGAATGTAGAGCTTCCATTAACATTTCAACTTCTTTTTGTTTTTCAAATACTAAAACAGGTACTTGCATTGATTTTGACATATTTTATCCTCTGTAATTTAAAGAAAATAAGGAGAGAGGGCTTACCTTTTTCACAAGCCATATGCACACAGCTCGCTACTCTCCTTATTCTCCATTTATTGTAACTAAAAGGGTAAATCGTCTCCAGATACTTCATCAGATGTTAATTTAGTACCATCTGACCATTGGAATGCATCAAAAACTTTCCACACACTTCTTGTTTCGCCATCTTTTTGATATTCTTCTTTATTAAGCTTAATGAAACATGGATACCCAATAATATCTTCTTCTTCAACTATAGCTAATAGTGTATTAGAATTTTTATCTGTTGGGAATACAACACCTAAATTCTCAAAGAATTCCTTGTATTTACGGTTTTTCCATCCCTGCCCTTCTTCTGGACTAGGAGTTAACCAAATACCAGTTGAGCTAAATTTCTTGCCTTTCATAAAAACAGCAGAAATTGTTTTTGGTTGACCATCTTTATGGTTGTCTTGATGAAATTCACCATTACCATTTTTTACCATCTTTGCTACTTTTGTATTTGCAACTTCATCTGCTATGAGAAAAGTTATATTAAATACGGTTTGTTCACCAGCTTTAGTTTGAAGTTCTTTTGCTTCTAAACCACAAACATGAGCGGGATAAATACCAGAAACAATAGGAATCATTCCGTCTCTTGCTTCGTTGTAAGTAGTGTTGCTTAAGTTAATCATTTATTTATCCTTTTTTTCAGTTGTATATTCATTTGCTAATGCATTGAATTTGTTCTTTAATTCAGTCATCTTTGTACTGTATTTGTTACCAGCTAATCCTTGAAAATATAACTGAGGAGTTACGTAAGTACCATTTGCGGTCTTTAAATATCTCTTGTTATTTCTACGCCTTGTAGATACAAGTCCTTTTTCCTGCATTTCTTCTACTGCCTTCTTAGAGAGGACACCAGATTCTTGTAGTTGAGCTGCTTCATTTACTGTTAGTTTTCCCATTATTTGTCTCCTTGTATTAGGTCTTCAGGCATTGGAAATTGCCCATTTTCTTCGATTGTAAAAGAATTATAACTTGGATTAATAGATAATTGAGAACCTCTATCGGTTTCAAAACACATCATGTTTTTTCCACCAAATGATTTAGTTCCCTTATATATTACCCTGTTGAATATTTTTCCGTCACTAGTTCCAACAGAATATTCAATTCCCTCTGTTAATAATCCTTCTTGCATTGTAGATTCTAATGGTTTCATTTAGACAACCTTTCTAGTTTTGCTAATGCTGCTTTATAATTTGATGTATTTATTTCTTGACTTTCTATCTTTTTTACTATTGTATATTCAGTATCTTTATCTATTTTTGATGCCGTTAACACAAGTTTCTCATATTGATTGTCATCAAGAGTTGGGTTTTCGCTTCTATATACATCTGCTGCTATATCCATATAAACATTAAGAGCTTTCTTCATACAGTCTGTATTGGCTGATTTAATATCATTACCAATGTCCACAAATTCATCTGTACCTCTTTTTGTTTGTATTCTATGGGCTGCAACCATATCACCTTCTCTCCATAATCCATTATCTAGCCACTTTAATCTGCCATGTACTACATATGCATTACTACCCAATGCTTCTCCCTTAACAATAGTCCAAGACCATCCTGGAAATTGTTCATTTGCCATGTTTTTCATATAACTGAGTTCAACATAATCAAAACCTTGCTTCTTCTTTACCAATCCTTTAGGTGTTTCTATCTTACCTATTTTCTTATGTTGTATTGTTATTTTACCTAATGATTCATTAATCGTATCTAAAGATAATTTACCATTTGGGTTAATTGTCATTTCAGTTGTTCCTGACACGCTTACTCCTTACTTTGTTTATGTAGAGTTCTGCATCTGAATCATCTTTTGCAAAAAATCTACACACGGTTATAACGCCTTCTTTAACTGCGTATTTTTTATAATTTTCAAATTGCTTGTTTTTTTTTCATTATATTCCTTTACAATGTATGTCTTTAAAGCCACAGTAACGACATTCCCAATTCTCCATAGGGACACCATACGCCCCTACAACCATATCATCGGATGAAGTTCCATCGCTATATTCATTTAATTCTTCCCAATATTCAATTGCTCTATCTATCCACGGTAATTCAACATATTCTTCTCGCATAGCACTTGTATCCTTATTATACCACAATAAAGACATTGAAGCAAGACCATCAGACCTTGTTTCGTCTCTAAATGCTTTTAAATAAGTTGCAAGTTGCATATTATAATTAGGATTTCCTTTTTTATCTGGATTTCTACCAAATTTCATTCGCCATTTATAACTTGCG
>Ga0233415_10000192_pt1 | contig 30977 bp, 76 predicted proteins | sample Na_anoxic_12_MG_FD_188631 | JGI IMG/M metagenome (GOLD analysis project Ga0233415, IMG submission 188631) | Seawater microbial communities from Saanich Inlet, British Columbia, Canada - Na_anoxic_12_MG | ecosystem: Environmental > Aquatic > Marine > Inlet | place: Canada: British Columbia...
CTCATCCTCCGATATTACACAGTAAGGTTATCAGAGAAGATGGCTGGGATATGTCTTATGATGTACTAAGAAAAAAATATAGAAATTATACACCCGTATTTAAGGATTAAACCAAAACAAAGATGAATAATAATTTAAAAAATTAGAATAATGGAATTAGCAGTAGCAATAAGTGTAATTGGATTGACGTGGTGCTTAACCGAAATGATAATAATAGAAATAATAAAAATAATAGACGAAATTAAACCAAAACAAAGATGATGATTTTTAATAAAGAATTAAAAGAAAGAGTAAGGTTACTTGAGTATGAAAATCAAGAACTAAAGAAAAGATTAAAATGGGTTGAAGATAAAATAGGTTCTTCTCATCCTCCGATATTACACAGTAAGGTTATCAGAGAAGATGGCTGGGATATGTCTTATGATGTACTAAGAAAAAAATATAGAAATTATACACCCGTATTTAAGGATTAAACCAAAACAAAGATGACTGAACCAGAATTAATATCATTAGGCTTTAAAAAGAACACAGAAGAAGATCTTGATGGATCATTTTACTACTACACGCTAGACATAGTAGAAGGACTATATTGTATTACAGATGCAAGTGATGAAGTTGCTCTTGAAAATGATGAGTGGATTGTAGAGTTAAGCTTTGATTGTATCCCAAGAATAAAGTTCAGGGATGTTAAGTCACTGACTGAGCTAATTAATTTATTAAACCAAAACAAAGATGAAAGAGATGATTATGAAGATTAAAGAAGAGGATAAAGACCTTAATTATTGGAAGAAAAATTGTGAAGAGGATTATCTACATACTCCAATTAGTGTACTGAGGTATATTACTAAACTTGAAAGCAAAGTTAATAGTGTTGCTTTAGATGATTGTGTGTTAGAAATAATAGATTATTTAGGTAGTAGAAATGGTTTTGATAATTGGTGGTTACAAGTAGAGGATAATGAAGAAAGTGAGATAACTAAAAAGTTAGAAGATATTATTGAAAGAAGACTAAACCAAAACAAAGATGAGTAAAGAAGAATTAAAAGAAAGAGGTTGGGAATTCAAATACGATATACTTAATGAACAAAAATTTCAGAAGGGTGATACATGGAAAGATGATGGGCAAGGAGCTTTTCTTAATATTAAAGATGGTAAGATTACCATAACAACAACCGATAAAGGATTTAACCAAGATGGTCCAAATTATTCAATTAAATACAATGGTAAATGTAATAGTATGGAACAGTTTGATATGATATGTGAAATGATTGAATTAAAAGTTTAAACCAAAAGAAGATGAATAAAGAAGTAGAAATAATAGAATTAAAAGGTAGTGATTTAGAATCTAACACTATAACGTTTAACATGCCCGACACAACAGAAATTATTAAACTATGTACAAACGGTGATATTTTCATAAAAGGTAAATTGATTGAAAATGATAAAGAAGTTGTAGATGCTATGAGAGAATTTTTAATTGATAGTGGACACTTAAACCAAAACAAAGAAGATGAGTAAAGAGTTATCCTTACAAAACTCTATAAAAGTAAACAGATTTGTTTACAAAAGTATATAGCTACTCCAGTAACAAAAGATAGTCAGTAGTTACAGAAATAGCTACTATAGTATTTAATTAAACCAAAACAAAGAAGATGAAACATAAAATACCAACACACGATCCACAAACTGGGGAATTAAACCCTTATTATGAAGAGTTAACTGGAGAAAAGAATCCACAAATGGGGGAAGACAGAGAAAAAAAATATAACCCTTTACTATTTTGTAAGGAATATAAGTTAAAAAAAGATCTTGATGATATTAAATATGTAAGTAAAAATATAATGAATGGGTTAATAATTCCACCATCAGATAAAGATATAGATAAGATGCCAAATCAAAAATGGCACCAGATAGTTTCTTTTATTAAAAGTGGTGTAAGGATAGTGGGATATATATTAATACCATTTGATTTAGTGATTGCTGCTTCAGTATTAGTATTTAGTGAAGTTATTGGTATAATAGAAGAAATGGTTTGATATGAAGAAAATTAAAAAAATATATTACATATTAAATCGATGGTTTGAAATTAAAATAGGTTGGTTTTTTGTTAATGGAAGAAAAATAGATTCCTATAATGAAAAATTAAAGGAAAAATATGGTAAGGGTGATGATTTTAGAAGAAGATGATAAATTAAATAATAGTCAATATGATCAACGAAATTACAGATGGGTGGTGGTTACAAATAAGCCCCTTAGCGAGAATTAATCCAGATGAATGGATTGTAGGTGTATTAAGAAAAGGTAAACAGTCATGGGTAACAGAAAAGGCTCAAAGTGGGTTTTCTACACCTCAAGAAGCATATGAGTGGGGGTTAGAATGGATAGATGAATACAAAACAAAACAAAGATGAATAAATACATACCAACAATACCAATAAGAGATATACCAGATGTTACATTCATTCCGATTGAATCAGAGGATGATATTTATGAAGAAGAACTGGCATCAAAGTTAGATAACGCTTGTTCCAATGGAAACAATGAAAAAACTAAATATAAAATAACATTCCTTACTAACAATGGCTTGATGAGGATTCATACTACTATATGGATGGTTGGTGAAGAATTTATACTATTGAAAGAAAACATTTACATACCAATTAATTCAATAATTGATGTTATATAAAATCAAATGACAGAAAGAAAATTAATAGCGTTAGGCTTTGAAAAGCAAATAGATGAATCAGATGAATCTAAACCCTTCTATTATTATACTTTAGACATAGTAGAGGGACTATCCTTTATTACTCAAGCAAATGATGAGGTGGAAAATGGAGAATGGATTGTGGAAATGTTTGAATCATCTAAAATTAAATTCAAAGATGTTAAATCATTAACTGAACTGATTAATATCTTAAACCAAAACAAAGATGAGTAAACAAATTCTAAAATGGTTTAAATGTTTCATCCTTCATAGGCCAGTAATGAGTGGGAGATATAAAGTAATTTCTCAAGGAATGACAAACCATAAAGTTAAATGTATATTATGTGGATGTAATCATTGGGCTACAACCAACACAGGACCTAAATAAAAACCAAAACAAAGATGAGTAAGAAACAATATATAGGGTTGGTTCATGATGAACGAGATGATGACTTTACAATAGGGTATAACATTTCAACTAACATAAAGAAAATGTTAAAATGGAAAGAAGAAATGTTAGATTGTGGTAATGTTGAAGATTGTAAAGTATTTGAGATTAAAGAAGTAAACCAAAACAAAGATGAGTGAGAAGATGACATACGAGGAATGGTATAATAAAAATGAAGAAGAAATTTGGATTGAATTAGCTGAAATAGGAGCTGATAGAGAAATGGATTTTAATTCTGAAGTTGAATTTAACAATAGATACGAAGATTATTTAAACCAAAACGAAGATGAAAAGATATCAAGATAGTAATTGGGTAGTAAAACTATGGAGAAGACGACACTATGTATATATCCCATTTAAGTTTATATCGTACAAGATACGTGGAGGTGATGATTTTCCAAATGATAAAACTCTTTGGGGTGTATTAGTTGGTTCAGCACAATGTGATATGAAATGGACATATACAATAGAAGAAGTTAAAGAATCTATTAAACCAAAACAACCATGAGTAAACTAGGGATAGGTTTTAGATTTACATACAATAATAAAGACGGAGTGGTATTACAGACTTGTAATAAACTACCTAAACACCACAATAGAGAAAATGAAGTGGGTCCGTTTTATGGTGTACATTATGAAGGTGGTAAATATACTTGGTATAGTGAACAAGAATTATTAAAATTAAAAGACAAAGATGATTCTTAAAAAACATAAATATAATTATCAACAAGGTTTTGATTGGGGTAAATGCAAACCTCTTGAACACTTTTACATTGAACATGGAATAAAATACATATTGTTCGGATTTATTAAATGGAAGTGGGTAACAAGTAAAACATCTAAAACTAAACCAAAACAAAGATGATGAATAAATTATCTAAATGGCAAAGTAAATTAAACTTAAATGAGTGGGAATTTACAACAAAAGAGATACTACCAGAACAAGTTGTATATGATAATAATTGTCCAGATGAAGATAAGTACTTTGTAGGGATAGAAATAGATAAACACAATAAGGTAGGCACTATCTACCACGATAGAGAAATTACAGAAAAAGACATTATTCACGAATTACTTCATGTGAAGTACCCCAATAAAAGTGAGGATTGGGTTAATGAAATTGAGAAATTAATAACAACTATAATCAGATGATGGGTGGTATTACGATACCACTTGTATGTGTGTTGCTTTGTATCTTCTTTGCGTGGTTAGATAATAAATTAAAAGATGAGTAAAGATAGTGGATCGACATTAATCGATATTAGATACTGCAACCTAATAATAACGGTGAAACTACATAGATAAAATATAATTACAATACTCTTTATATTTTAGATCCACATAATAAGAGGCTAGCTGGTTAGCTTCTTCACTCTCAAAACACATTATTTTAATAAGATCCTGCGTAATCTCACATATTAAATGATGCCTGTCAATAGAATGGACTAAACTATAACTCATCTTTTCAGTCAATACCTTAGTTAACATCCCTTCAGCATCATCGAGGATAAGATAATGAGAATTAAAAAATTTTTCTGATTTTTTAAAGAAATTTTCTAGCTGTTGTTGTGAATATACCCCCATTTGTTGTTTGATTTATACAAATATACAACAAATTTATTTCTTCACCAAATTTATTTCAGTAATTAATTCACATAATTGATCGTCCCTCAACGCAAAAGTTTCTTTTATATCTTCTATATCTGGGGAAATAAATTGACAATGTTGTTGATATCTCTCGAATAAAATTAAAAATCTATTTAATTCTTCGGTAAAATTAAAAAAGAAACTTTTATTTTGTGTATGTTTTATCATCTTTATTACATCTTCATTTCCTCCTTTGAAAATTCTATCTATAATTAAATGTAAATTAGAAGATATGGTGTGTTTTTTTAAGGTTAATAAGGATTCATCTACCTCCTGACGCAATTTTTTTAATTTGGTTACATCTTCATGAAGTGAAACATAAAATTCTTCGTTTAAAACATTACTTTTTTGTAGGTGTTTTATGATGGCATTTTTAATAGATTCGTTTTCCATATTAAAAATATAATAATAATATTCCGATATATCAATATTTGACTATTATAATGTAATTAACTATATTTAATATATGTTTATAATATTTTGTTATATATATAGTATATAAAACATACCCACAACAATTTTTTGGATGAACTTAAAAAATATATGAAATATTCATATATGATAAATTATATAAAATGAGAAAAGAAAACCTAGTTGGTAAAAAAGTTACTTTAATAAATGTGCATTGTATTGAAACTATTGATGGGTTAATGGTTGAAACGTTTAAGGATGTTACTGGTATTTTAGAAAAAATTGGTAGTAATGATTTTTTTGGTTGGGAAATAAGTGCAACTTTAGATGGTAACTCTTATAAATTAAAAAATTTATCTCAGATACAACCTATTTATAGGTAATATGAGAACCTTATTATTTAAAAAGTCTGGTGAGATAATTTTAGAAGATAAATTTACAGAGAAGAAGGAAAAAATATCTACTTTGAAACATTATCTTGATTGTCCTGTAATCATAGAAGAGGGGTTGTTATTTGAAACGTTTTTTAACCACATTCTCAACGAAAAAGATTTTTTTAATAACATCTTTAAAGAGACTATGGATTCTTCTTCATTGGATAATTTTATTGAAGAGTGGAATAATCCAGTAGATAATTTAAATAGCGATATTAAACTTATCAAAGCATATAAGGTTTTTGATTATATCGAATTACCCGAAAATGAAAGTTTCGTTGATATTAGAATAGACTTTGACGGTGAAGGTGAAAGTGGGGAAATATATAATATAGAATTTATCCCTTTGAATGTTTTAAAAAAAATACCTCTCATGTTATCAGAAAATATGTCGATACACAGGACGGTGTCAAATCTAAAGGGGGAGGAATTATTTTTTAAAGGTAGGTCATTTACGCTATTATTTGAATTAATAGGTAGTATTTTATATATCATTACTATCCATAATACGCCCGAAGAAAGGGATTCCGCGAAGAAAAAATTTATACACATTATAAATGGTAGTAATATAATAGACATTTTAGAGAAACAAAAGGAGGAATCGATAGAAAACCAAAATTATGAAGAGGCATCCCAGATTAAAAAAATTTTAGATAGATTATCTAATGGGTTTATTAATAAATAATTCTTCACTAATATTTGTTATAACGCAGCTAATAATTTTATGTGTATCTATATAGTTGATAGACATCAGTTGATGGAAATTAAACTCTACCTCATCGACATCATACCCAGTTAATTTCATAACACCTAAGTTATCCACAATGTTTCCCCATCTATTGTATGATTCTTTTACGTATTTACTATAATATTCAGAAAGTTCATAATCGTAAGTAATGGTATATAACTTTATTGTTGAAGCTAATTTATTTTTATTGTGGGTATTTTGTTTTTGAAATGATTTTGGTAACATATAAATAAATATTAATTAATATTTATTTATAAAATAAAAATGCATATATTAAGTAAGTTATGGAGATAAAGAAATTAATAAAGGCAAAAGAAAAAGGTAAATTAATAATAGATAGTTGTATATCGCTCGATCAATTGGGCATTGCTAAAAGGTACGTTGATCAATTTTATATGGTATTTAACGATTTAGTTTCTTACTCTAACCTTAACATATTAATAAATAATAAAAGGGAAAAATTAAAATAGATGATAACATTAGAAGATATTATATACGCCGGACTGGGATTAACTAAAAATATGGACAATAAGTTAAAAGAACAGTTTGATTCATTGGTTACTGAAGGGAAAAAAGTTGACGCAGAAGGAAAAAACCTAGTAAAGGGGTATTTACAGATTATGGAAGAGATAAAAGAAAGTGCAGATAAAAAAATTAGTGAGTCTTTAAACTCTAAAATCGAAAAAGTAGAGGAGTTTTTACAAAATATTAAACGTTAATGACAATAATAGATATTTATTAAAAAATATATTAACCTATTTTAAGTGGGTTGGTGGAGTATAACTAATAATAATTAATAAAAAATAACACATGGAAAAAATAAGTGAAGTTTTAAATGCGTGGTGGTTTCAAGCTGCTGCAAGTGGGGCTTTAGGTGTTGCTTTAATAATTTATGGGTACCCTCTTTATGCTGGAATAGCTTTAGGTTGGGGAATTTGTAAATTTGTAAGTTACCTTAAATCTTCTAAGTAGAAAATTAAATTAACTTGACGGGATTCCGTCAAGTTAATTTAAAAAAAATAATTATTATGACAAGCAATGAATTTGTAGCGTTTTTAAAAGGGTTATCAGTTGGGGTGTCTGAATCACCGACCAAAGAACAATGGGGAATAATTTTAAAAAATTTAAAATTAGTTAAAAATTCTTCAGAACAGAAAAATCTTTTGACTGAAATAAAAACAAAAGTGGATAGAGTTATTGACCCATTGATTAAGAAATTTCCAGGATCACCACCAGATATATATATGTAATATGAAAATTAAAACTATGGGTCAACACACAATTACTGAAATGCTCCCACACATTAAAGAAATATCTTTTCAGTATGGGTTAAAAATTAATAATGTAAAAGATTTTAAATTGATATTAAAAATATTGGTGCAAAGATTTTATTCCATACCGAACTGGGACTATTAATTATAACTTAGTTACGTCTATAATTTTTACGTTTTTACCCTTATTTTTAAGTGTTATTTCTTCTTCGTGTGGGTAATAGATGTTATTATGTATTGTATTAAAGATATCTATCTGTTCTTTATTGATTTTTACTTTAACCAATACAGGGTGACCCTCATTTCCACCATAAATAGAACCTTTATTGTAATGGTTATAAAGTAATTCTTTTTTGTTAGGTGTATAATGATCACCAAGAAATTCTTTATCTATTTTCTCATCGTCACCAACATATAATAAACGATATAGAATGGTTTCTTCAGGTAAACCATTTAACCAATCTAAAATCTCTAATAAATTATTTTCATACCATTCTTCATCCATACCCATTTCTTGATAGGCTTGATAAAATAATCTTTTATCTTTATCAGATAAAGATATTTTTTTATCTACTTTTTCTGATTCATTAACCTCACCCTTTAAATCTTCTCCGGATGATATTTTTTCAATCGTCCCCCATAAAAAATCCATATATACACCTTGTAAAAACATTACTTCTTTATCTCTTAATGAATATATCTCTTTCATTTCTTTCCACCATTCATTACCAAAGTCGTCATATGGTTGCAGGGTTTTACCGTAAAAATCCCATTGAAATCCATTACCAATTGGTGCAATAATATAACCATCATAAATATTGGTGTTTCCATATCTACTCACCTTAGTATTCTCTTTTAAATAATTTAATAACTTTTGTAGGAATTCACTTTCGTTTAAGGTTATTTCTTCTGATTCAGTTATAGTGTTTAAATTTTCTTTACTAAGTGATTCAATAACACCATTTATCTTTAACATTACTATGTTACGATATTTTTGAAATGTGTAAGATATTTCGGTATCGTCTAATCCATAAACATCTTGACAATGTGTTGAAAAATAATGGGATAATGCTGACACGTCTGAGTATTTTGTGTGTAAATCATTCCCTTGAGAAAAATCATGCGCACTGAATGTTCTTTGAGATAATGGTGTAAGCACTAAAGTTATCGCCTTTCTCTTAGATATCTCAGTTTCACTAACAAGTTGTTCCAATACCTTATTTATATATTTCTTATCCATTTTTTATTCTATCTTTAATAGTATCTCTATATCCATTCCACACATATTCTATCTCTTGTTCGTTCAAGCCATATACATCTCTACAGTGTATGGTGAAGGGGTCAAGACGTAGAAGAGAGGAGAGGGAAAAGAAAGAGAGAGGAAGGAGAATATTCTTAGGTAAGTAAGGTATATCCATTTGGTCTAGACAATTCTTTTCGCGATATATCTTTGTTTCACTAACAAGCTGATCCAATACCTTATCTAAATATTTCTTATCCATTGACATTTCTTCTTTTATTTGCAAATTTTATACCCATACCAATAAGTATTTGGTTTTTAATAAAAATTTTCGTATATTTGTCTATTACTATGTCTAAAAAAGAAAAAATAAAACATTATTTAATGGTGACACGTATAAAGCGAGCAATTAGTGCTAGGGTTATAAGTATTGTGGTAACCTCTTTCATTGGTTGGGTAATTACTGGTGACCCACTCATTGGGTTGAGTATTGGGTCTGCAGATGCCATAATTAAAATATTTATATATTATACCCATGAAACCATATGGGAGAAAAAAATGGCAAAGGAAATAAAAAAGATAAAAGTAGATAACTAAAAGTTATTTTTTATATTTTACACATATTTATATAAAAAATACTTATGAAACAGAAAGTAACTAAAATAGACAATACACAACTTAGAAGTTTAATTAAACAAGTAATAAACGAACAGAGTTGGTCCAGCGATGAAGATAGCACTAACAGACCCGTATCTTTTACAGAACAAGATAGGGCAATGTTATCCCATATTTATGATGTAGTAGTATTAGGTGGCTCTAAAGGTGGTTATGGTGGTGGTAGATTACGAGCTATCCCTGCACTTGGTAGTATTCCGGATTAATTTACTATATTACCACTATATTAATTTAATTTAAATAAGTCTATTTATTGTTAAATGTTAATTAAAAAAATATCTTTTATATTATTATTATTATTATGCATTAATGTTATTGCCCAAGTAGGGAATGATGATTGTACAAATGCACTTCCTTTAGGTAATCTCCCTAACCCTGTAAATTGTGGGAATGGACCAAATGCAAACGGGCAAGGAGCCCCAGTCACATTTAATAATCTCACCAATGTAAATTCAATAACAGAAAATCCTTACACCACATTAATTAATTGTCAAGGTACCCCAGGAAATAATATGTCATCTCCTGCTACAGATGTATGGTATTCATTTGTTGCAACAGGAAATTCATTAGATGTTACAATTAATGGAAACATCAACCAACCAAATGTTGGAGTGTGGACTGGTAATTGTGGTGCATTAATAGGGGTTGGTTGTGATATTGGTGCGGGTGGAAATTTAAATACTACGACCCAATTAACACCAGGACAAACATATTACATTCAAATTAGTGGTGGAAATGCTGGTGACCAAGGCACATTCGATTTAACACTACAGAATAACAATAGCTGTGATGATTGTTTACTATCATCTAATATGACGGTTTCCCCATTACCAACTAATGGCGTTTACCAAGCAGGAACGACCGTTACATTTTGTTTTACTATAACAGAATGGTCACAAGAAAACTCTAATTGGTTTCATGGAATTGTTCCTATAATGGGAGCTGGATGGGGTCCTATAACACCGACAAGTGCAGCTAATACATGTGACACTGGCCCTGGAATATGGGCTTGGTTTAATGGTGTAAACACCCCTAATGGTAATTCAGATGGTTTTTTCTTTGATGGAGATTTATTTAATAATCCAAACGGAAATCCAACTGGGAATTTTGGAGACAATTGTACAGGTAATGTCAATTGGGAATTTTGTTGGGAGGCAACAGCAGTAGACTGTCTTCCTGGACAAGATGGAGATGATTTGAGTGTATTTGTAGAAACATACGCAGATGGTGAGACTGGGAGTTGGACAAATGTGGCTTGTCAAAATGATCCAATATTTGCATTTTCTGCTAGTTTAACTTGCTGCCCACCACCAACAGAAGTTCATAATGATGAAACTTGTTTAGGGGAAGAAGATGGAACAATCACAATAACTGGATTAGGAAGTGCACCATGGGATTATGTTTGGTTTGACCCAAATGGAAATACAATACAAACATCTAACAACACCAATGGATCAGATAGTATGATAGGGCTAGCACCTGGAACCTATGATGTATCTGTTATTGATAATGATGGATGTGCACAAACAATACAAATAACAATATTGGCCGGAGGTCAAGCCATTACCGTAGGTATTTGGCATAATTAATAATAAATAACAATTAAAAAAAAACAAAATGAAAAAACTATTATTATTTCTAGGAATTATATCACTATTTGTGAGTAATTCTTATTCGCAAATCACAACAACTCCAGATACAGTATGTGTAGGGGCAGTTGGTGAAAACTATTGGGTAACCAATACAGCAGGTTCAACTTACGATTGGACAGTAAGTGGTGGTGGTGGAACTATCTCCTCAGGTCAAGGAACAGATGCTATAACAGTAGATTGGGGTAATACTCCAGGTCTATTTCCATTAGCTATTGAAGTTATAGAAACAAATGCTAATGGTTGTACAGATACGGTAGAATTAGATATTTTTATCTTACTACCAACCTTTACTCAAATCGGTCCTTTCTGTGAAGGAGACCCGTGTGTGGTATTAAATGGAACACCTGCAGGAGGAACTTGGACTGGAACTGGTGTAACTATGACAGCTCCAGGTGTGTATGAATTCTGCCCAACAGCATCAGGTACACTTAATTTAACTTATACAGTAGGTGGGTGTTCAATAGTAATGCAAGTTGTAGTTAATCCATTACCAGTAATAGGACCTATTTTCCATAACTAGTGAAGAAACTATTAACCATATTATTTTTACTACCCTGTTTTGTTTTTTCACAACAGTCGATAGAGGTATGCACCGAGAATCAAGCATACCTCCAAGACTATTGGGTTGCTGATGGAGATAATCAATATTTTTGGAGTGTTGAAGGCGGAGTAATAGAAGTCAATAATGGTAATGAAATAACGGTTAATTGGTTAAATATCCCCTATAACCAATATCTAATAACAGTTTACGTTATCAGCAATGCCGGATGTGAAGGTGATACAACAACTTTATGGGTTGATATAGATGAATGTTCATTCAATGGATTATATGTTCCAAATGCTTTTACTCCAAATGGTGATGGTAAGAATGATGACTTTATGGCCGTTGGGGAGAGTGTTGATAAGTTAGAATTGTTTATTTTTAATAGATGGGGAGAATTAATCTATCAATCCTATTATATGGAACCTTGGAATGGTAAAATGAATGATGTAGATTGTCAGATAGATGTTTATGTTTGGAAAGTTAACTATAAATTTATAGATGAAAACTTTTATAAAACTGAACATGGTCATGTTACATTGGTAAGATAGGTTAACTATTCCATACTTTTTTATGTGATGTGAAATTATATATATAATATAATTGTTATTTAATTTGGCAATCTAAAAATCTTTTCTTATATTTGTTTTATAAAATTAATAGATATGAAAACATTAATGTATAATCAAACCACAAAAGACGTAAAGTTAACTGGTATGAAACCTAACTCGCCTAGTGGTAAGTATGAAAAAATGTTAGAAGATGGATATGATCCAATTGCTGACGTTAGTGGTATAAATGTGGTAGTTAAACCAACAACTAAAGTAGACAGAACTACCACTACTGAACAACTATTAGATAAAGCTTTAAACCTTATTATTTCTTTAGAGTCATCAGGTGATTTATCTACTGAGATGAAGGAATCTGTTGACGCACTTTTTAATGAGATTAAGTATTCAGATAGGTTGGATGAAGAAATGGATTTATCTAATTATTAAAATAAAATGGGCGACTTAAACGAAATAGTAAACCAAGATCAAATTAAATCTATTTTAGAATCTTTTGATGGTGAGGAACAATTAAAGGAATTAAAATTTTATTTGTTGACATTCCAACCCGAACTAAAAGAAATAGGTATTGATGGGGTAAATTTGGCTTGGCAAATATATAAGACAAATCAAAAGTGAAAGTTAAAACTTTTCATATTATTACCCCTTATCTGATGAAGGTGACCCAAAAACACCATTAAAAAGGATAAATCTTAATATATTTATAATAATAACCTAAAAATTTTGTTTTTTTTTTTAAGTTTGCGTATATTTACATTTTAACGATCAAAATGAAAAAGAGAGAAATTATAAATAGTTTAGGTAAAGATAAAGTAAGAGAAATAGATTTATCTATTAACCGCCTAATGAGAATCAAAAGAATTAGGTTACAAAAAAGATTAAAAAGAATAACATATAAATTATTTTTCTTTTAAGGTATTATTATATTTATAGTTATGAACTATAAATCCTTACCCGATAGCATATTCCACATGATACAAGATGATTTGTTTAATAGGACGGTTAAATTTCCTAGAACCAATAAACCTTTATGCACCGGGGGTGGAATGAGGGACTATGACGAAGGTGTATATGATAGACCAAGTTTGGTGATCCAAATATATCTTCCTTCTTCCGAATTCCCTTTTAATGTGGAATTGGGTAGAGTGAGATCATGGGGTCAATTAAATAAATATCTTAAACAACAATATGGGTTAACAGATGAAGAATGTCAACAAGTATGGGATGAATTTATAGGTAATATTTGTAAAAATTCAAAATTACCAGGATTAAATGAATCAACAGATAAACAAGAAAAATATTTACAGTATGTTATTACCACTTTATTAAATGAAACTATTATCGATAATAATGGGGGGGATTATTCATTTGACTGGCATCCTGAACCAAAGAAAAGAAAATTCTATGAAGCAGTATTAAGAGATGTGGTAAATGATAGTATCATAGAACCGGATGGGGTAATCTCTGTGGGGGATATTAAATTATCCCACCAAAAAGGATTACTATTCCATAATCTTTCCCATTCATATGATGTTGAACCATTCCTGAAACATTTAAGAGATACTTATGGGTTGGTGAGTCATGAAACTCACCCAATTTGGTCTAGATGGGAACATATTATGATTGATAAGATAAAAAAATGGCTCACCGATAAAGGGATAAAACTAAATGACGCAGGTTATGAAGAACCTTTATGGTATAACAATGAAGATTAGATATATTTACATATAAGATGAGTAAATTTCAAGAAGATGAAATATATGAGATATTCAAACGGATCAGAGAAAATAAGGGATTAGAAGAATCTTGGTGTAGAGAAATGATAAAATTAGAACGAGACCCAAAGTATGTTCATATTACACTTTCTAATAGATACATTACTGCATATTATAACATTAAAAATGATTTTGTTTTTAATGTTAATAAGTAATATTTATATGTATGGGATTACCTATTAAATTTAAGGAATTTGTTAAAGACCCGGTTAAGGGTATATTATTTTTATCGTTAATGACAATTATGTATCTTTATATTGATAATAAAATGGTATATGTTAACCAGATAGAGAAACAAGAACAAAGAATAGAAAAACTTGAAAAACAAGTTATGGAATTACAAGAAAAACTATTAAAAGTTGTATTAGAGGATTAAATGAGAAATAATATTCAGATAGTAGTTATTATTATAATAGTGACATTCTTTTTAGGTTATTTAATTATACATGAAAAGACCCACCATATAATACCATTAGTAGAAAATATTGAGGACGTGGAGAGTGAAATTTACAAAAACGATTCTATTTTTGAGATGGTTGATAGGAAATGGAATGAACAAAAAATTCATAAACAAAGAGCAGAAAATGAAATGGACTCTTTAATGGTAACTTTAGATGGAAAAAAATTAACAATAGAATTAATGGAGGGTATTAAAGAAAAATTTATTAAAGCAAAAAAAGAGTGTGATAAAAAAAGTGTGACTATAGACAGTTTAAATAATAGATATAATAAAGACATTAAAGTGTTACAATCAAAATTTGATGATACAAAATCAGAACTATCTGACACTAAAAAACACATAGAAGAGTTATCTATTAGAGAAATAAAATTAATCAACATATATAACCATAAAGTAGATTCATTAAAAGGTATCATTATAACACTCAAGAACACACCTGTTATCGATACAGTGTTTTTGAGTAAAAGAAATTATCGAAAACAAAATAACCAATAAATAAAAATAAAATATGAATAAAAGAGTTGTGTGTATTAATGATAATAAACTTCCGCCCGGTGCCGAGATAAAAGAAGGTAGTGAGTATATGGTTAGAAAAATATTTAATAATAATTTTGATCAACGAGTTTATATTATTTCAGGAGTTAGAAATTTAGGTAGAACGAAATATGGGTTACCATGGGAAGGATATAGAGCGGAGCGATTTGAGGATATGTCACCTATAGAAAATATCCAGATAGAACAATCTTTTGCGATGAATTAAAAGATATAATGGTTATTTATTTTGGGTAACATATTTATAATTATAAGAAAGGTCTATCATCAGACTTTAAAAAGGGAAAATGAGTTATATCAATAAAGTAATTAAAAAATTAGAACAAGAAGGGAGAGGGACATTATCTACTTGGCAATCCAAATATGATGTGATAAAATTTTATGGTTTACAACCAGATGAAATATCATATTTAACTGAGTTAGAAAAAAAATCCCTAGATAAATTAATAGGTCACCGTTTTGATGTGGCTGATTATACAGAAGTAGGTATTGGTGGATATGATTTTACGTTTATGGTATTAAACGTTGACAAGGGTGCGGTGGAGACAAATCCTACTACTGGGTATATTAGGGTTGAGTGGTTGCTAGATGTGGTAGTTTTACTTGAGGGTGCAACGGTAGAGTTAATGACAGTTGAACCAGAACTACCCTCATCATCATTAATAGATGCACTAAGAGATCAAGATATTGGTTGGGAGATATCTAATGAGGTGGTGGACATAATATATGGAGTGATTACATGGGAAGAACCAATTTTAAAAACATTGAATACGGAGATAGATGTAGTGCAATCTTATAGTGATACGTTATAAATAAAAAATATTATATGAAAAATATTATACAAAAAATATTAAAAGAAGAGGTTTCCGACACACAGGAAAAACACCAACAAAAGATGGTGGATATACTGAAACGTGAAGGTTTTCATGGTGGTACACCTTATCAGGAGATAATTGGGTTTCTGAACACCACAATTGGTATGGAAGGTATGGAAGCCTTTGAGGTATTCCAATTATTTAAAGATAATTATAGAAAAGATTATGCATCCCAAGGATTGGAGCGATCCGATATCACAAAGAAAAAAATAAGGACTTCCAATACAAAAGCTAGAGATGTAGTAACTAATAAGATACCATTTAAGGGTAGTAATACACATTCTAAATATTATGACAATGGAAGTTATGTGGTATTTTCATATGATTGGTACCCCATATTTGTTAATAAAGACGATCAATGGTTCGAGAACGAGGACGGGTATTCAATGTCAACCAAAAAACAAATGAGTCAACTAAGGCCCTATAATTCAGGAATAATATATACATCCACAAATAACTTATGGGACATAATAAAGAGGAAATGAAAATTAAATTAACAGAGAAACAATTTAGTAAAATTATATTAGGTGATACTGATGAGCCTTCAGTTACTGCGATGGAAGACGGACTTATAAAAATAGTTACTACCGCTGGTAAAACTTATTTTTATGAATTACAGGCAAAGACTATGTTTGTTTGGGTAGGTATAAAAGTAAAATTAATAGTACTTGCAACTAATTTGTTACAGTATCTGTATCCTCTTACTGAGAAAGTAGTTACAGGAGAGATAAGTGATGCTGACAAAAAAATGATACTAAATAATGTAGGTAAAGATATAATCGAAGGATTAAAAGCTAAAGATGAAGCTAAAACCGATTTACGGTTAAAATTAGTAACATAATAGATTTACACCATTGTTGCCAAAACACCCTCTAACATAGAAATGGAGCTTTTATCTTGTTTAGATTTAGTTACCTTTGATTTTAGATATCTAAGTGCCTCCATTACTTCATGTTTTTTACCATCAGGAGAGTCTGGTTCCGTCACCCCTTCCTGTGTATTACTAAAGATTAAAAGTGGGTGATCCATTTTAGGTTGATAGATAGCCTCAAATATCTTTACCGCAGTTGTTGCGTGTCTGGTTGTTAATCTAATGATTATATATTGAAATAATTTTTTCATAAAACGAATATACAAAAAATATTTATGATATCCAAAGGAAATTTCATATATTTATTGTTATGAATAACAAATTCTTAAATAAGGTGGTGGGTCAACTTGTTAGTGAAACAGAAATCGACTTCAAAAATAATAGGGTCAGTTTGGAAACCTGTGGTATTTGGAGACCCTTTTATTCTTTTGGTGCTAGTCGGTCTGATGTTGAGAATTATATTACTACACCACCCGATTTTAGTGAATATGTTATTAGTAATTATGGGTTAAGTAGGGTGGAAACTAAAGAGGTTTATATATTATATATGGGAGCAGTGTCATCAAGATTAAAATATCACGATGAAAATGTAAATCATTTAGGTTTACATGAATCTCACGAATTTAACGGAAGAGGCAAACCAACCATAAAAAAACAAATAACATTTTTTAATGATGTGGTAGATATGTTGGTAGATAATACGGAAGTGATAATTCATGATATACCCCTCAATGATCAAACCGATGAAATTATCGGGCGGGGACCATATATTAAACCACCTTTTTTAAATCATGTTCGATACCCCCAATTCGAATTAGAAGAGGATATATTATTTTATGATTTTTCCTTTTTTGGGGGTGATTATAAAAAATATATGTACGATATATTTGGTTTTAATGATAATGAAATACTTACTATATGGGCACCATATTATAGATCATTACAGAAAAAAGTGGAAGATGTAATAGAAAGGGATAGAGTAACCTATGGTGACGATTAAACATATTTATAGTTATGAAAGTTAAGTTAACAGAGCAACAGTTTAGAAGAGTTAGCGGATACAATTACCACAGGTGAAGATTCCATTGGTGATCCAATGACATAATATTACAACATTAAGGGTATTATAAAAGAAATTAGAATAATTTATGTCGATTACGGGTTTTAAGAGTATTTATAATTATGAAAGTTAAATTAACAGAACAACAGTTTAGAAAAATCATACTTAAAGAACAAGTTGATGAAGAAGGTACAGGTAACCCAATAGGTTATGGTGTAGATAATTATCAGAACCTAAGAGTTATTCTTCGCAATGAAGGATTAACTACAATGCCAGATGCTGACACACTACCAGAAACGATACAGGCTTTAAATTTAGAAAGTAATAATATAACTACATTGGATTTAACTGGTTACCATAGATTCACAGATTTATTTCTTTTAAACCTAACCAATAACCCTATTCGTGAAATTAACATGGATTCCGTACTTATGGGGTTACCAAGTAATTTACTTAGGTTAATATTATCATACGATCCTCAGCATATCTCAGAAGAGGAATTAGCCAATTTTGAAAATATTGTTGCAGGTATCGCACCCAATCTTATGTTAGATTATCAACCTATTGATATGGAATATGTATAAATAAAGTATTGATAGTTTATTATTCGTGGTTATATTTATATAATAAAATGAAAAAAGTAATTAATATTAACTTCGAAACAGAATCAGAATTCCGTCAAAAGATGTTGGATCATGCATATGAAATCCACAGTAACACACTATACGCAATCGATCAATCCTATAATATGGATTTGAATGAAGCAATTATTGCAACCTTAAACGATACTGATGTAATGGGAATTCCAAAGGATGCTTGGGTGGATAATTTAGACCATTCATTGGGATATTTTGAGGGTATTGAAGATTATGAAAAATGTGCAGAAATTAAACAATTAATAAATAAATTGATTTGATTTATAGTGAATTAAATTTAAACCAATATTTATATGAAAATAGATAATGACCCCAAGACAGAAAAAGATAAAAGAAAAAGGGTTTTTAGACAAGGTAGCTAACCAACTTGTTAGTGAAACTGATATTAATCCGAGTGGAGGGATAGAATTTCCATTCTACGATACCATTGTCAATATGAAGGTCACACCAACCAATATAACATCTTACTTTATATATAATTTCTCAAACCATTGTAGAGATGTATATGGGTTAAATGATGATGAGAGAATGTATGTGTGGGGAAAATATAAAACAATGTTATTTAATCAAGGATTTTATAATGGGAATTTTGGCACGACACAGTATGTTAATGAATCGAATAATATTGATGATGATGGGTGGTATTATCAATATGTGTTTAATTCTAAATTTTTAAGTAAGGTATTGGAACAACTTTTAAGTGAAACTAAAATAGAATGGGACGATCAAGAAAAGGGTATATCAGTTAAAGTTGCTTGGGACCCTTATATAGGTTACCAAAGAGACGTATCTTATCCATTGTTTCAAAGACATTGTAAAGAAGTTTATTTATTAACACCTGTAGAGATAGCGGATGTATATATGTTATATATGACGGAACTTTCAGAAAGAAGAGGGTTGATACTTAAAGATAAGATAACAGGAGTATCTTGAGTAGTTACATGTAACGAAAATCGTGAAAGGTTTTTGTGAATAATGTAATACTTATATATATAAAAACATTAATAAATAAAAGAAATTATGGCATATATTAGAACAGAATACACAGATAAACATGGGAGAACTGGAGAACATGTTTACACACACATTGAAAGTTATTCAGTTAATGTGGTTAAACAAACTACAAAAGTTAATCTTGTTACTTATGTTTCAGAAGAAGCAAAGGATGCAAAACGTGAACCAATAGGTAGAGAAAGATGGAGTGGTGAGGGTGTCGATTACGAAAATATGTTTGGGTCGGAAAGTGTAACCACTCAAACAACAAGAAATTCGGATATCTTAAAAGTTATATATGAAAAACTCAATACCACTTCTAAGTGGGGATCGGAAAGTGTTAAGTCAACATTTGAAAAAATTATTAAAGATACGGGTAACCTAAAAGTAGGTGATGAAATTTCTAGAGAAGTGGCGGTAAAAGAGAAGTTGGTGGTGGATGTGGATTTTGAAGTGATTAAGAAGTAAAACCACATAAAGAAATTAAATAAAAAGATATTATGGGGCGTATAGAAAAACAAAAGAGAAAACTTATAGAAGAAGCCAATAAAAGGTTATTAGGTTTAATCACTGAAGATGCTGAAGATAAAATTGCAATACTTTTTGATGGTACTTCATCAGCTGGTAAATCATATACTGCGAAACAATTAAACGCTGTTCCTTTCTATAAAGCAACAGACACTAATCAATGGGTTGTAATAGATAGTGATGATTTTGGTGCAAACGACACACAAGGTATCGAAAACAGAATAAAATATGACCATGCTGGAGATGGACCCAACAAAAATGCGGGTGAAGAGTTTCACAAAGAAATGGCTCAAGTTAGAAAAGGACAGTTTTTTGATGATGGGAAAACAAAAGCTGGAGATAGAGGTATGACTACCATTGGATTCCCAAAACACCCACACAATAAAGATATTATTGATGGTACAGATTGGAGAAATTGGTATATGGCACAAGAATATAAACATGGTGGTTGGAAAAAGGTTATATTTGATGATATAGGTAATGATATTTTAAAATATATACCAAATATAAAAAGCAAACTTTTAATACACTCACCAATAGAGGTTATGTTAGGTAATATTAAATCTAGAAATGATGAAGCGGTAAAACAAAACGATGAATCTCTATCAAGAAATCCTAAAGTAGTATTAGGACAATATTTAGAAAAATATGAAGCAACAACATCTAAACCAGACTTAACCGTTGGGGATCCAACAACTGATATAACAAAAAAGGGATTAAAAACCGCTTTAATGGATGCAATGACTGATAATTACCCTGATTATGATGAAGAATATATAGATGGGTTTATTGATGATTTGGGTGTTAAAGATGATAATGCAACGCATTGGATTAAAGTTAAAGATAATTATCTTTCTGACGATCAAGTACTAATAAATGTTGGTGACGATCAACAAACCTATATTACAGACATTAAAGAAAAATATTTTACCAATGAGAAGTAATATACATAATTTATTTAAACCTCTATAGAAATATAGGGGTTTTTTTGTTTATATGAAATAAATTTCTTATATTTGTAATATGAGTAAAGAAAGTATAGTGATAATACAACATAACAGGTTAAAAAAATATAACTATTGTAGTTATGGTGCTTATTTAAAAAATTGGAGTAAATCTAATTGGAAGTTATTATATAAAGTTATTAAACCAAAACAAAGATGAGTAAAAGAGAACCAAAACATATAGGAGAAGTAATGTCTGATATTGCCGAAAGATACAATAAATTAACCAAAACAAAGATGAAGAAAACTGATTATTTACCACTAATTCCTATATGTTCAGATAAAGAACTAAAAGAAATAGCAGAACAATGGTGTGATTTGGTTGGTGCAGAACCTACTATACCAACATTGAATGCATTTATGATGGGAGCAAAAATAGCTATATCTAATAATGGATGGATTAAACCAAAACAAAGATGAGTAAAGAAGAATACACATTAGAAGAAAAAGTTGATTACTTAGAAAACCTATTAGGGTATAGACCAACTGAAACAATATTACACGCTAAGGAAGGTATGGGTAGTTTTGAATGGGAAGTTAATCAAGATTTTAGAGTCTTATTTAAACCAAACAAAGATGAAAGAAATTGAAAAAATAAGTAACCAATTATTTGAACTTAAAGAATGGCTATCTGAACAACCAGGACATCCTAGTCATCTTTCTAATTTACCTCAGTGGTTTTGGGAAGGTTGGGGTGAATGTATAGATGATTTAAAACGATTAAGTAAACCAAAACAAAGATGATGAGTAAAGAAAAATGTAAAGTATGTGGAGCGAAAGGCTACCATAAATTAAGCTGTTCTAATAATGTAAATAGACCAAAGAAGCTCAATGTAGATATTAAACCAAAACAAAGATGAGTAAAGTAGTTAAAAGTAAATACCCAGAAATGAATGGATATACTAAGTGGACAGAAGTTAGTGATTTCCTTGCTTGTGGGTTAGTAGGTGTAAAAGTTAAAACGAAGTTAAACCTAAAAGATATTAAACCAAAACAAAGATGAAAGTAAATAAAAAGTTATTTGAGAAATCTAAAAGAGGACCATTCAATAAACCCATGATTTTTAAGACAATAAAAGAAGGATTTGAATACTTCACTAAATTCAATAAACCAAAACAAAGAAGATGAAGTCTAGAATTTACAAATGGTTAAAAAGGTTAACAACATTTAGCAGAGAACATCACTATCCATGGGGATAATCAAAAGAAATAAGATGAGTAATATAGAAATGACTTCTAAAGATATTGAATTGTTACAACAAACAGTAGAATTTGATTTGATTAGATATGATGATAAGGATGATACAGAAAGATATAAGTCTTCATTAGCGCTTCATATGTACAAGATGAAATTTTGGATTGGTAGAAACCGATTTAAAACACAGAAAGAGCTTACGGATTTTTTATACAAATATCGTGATGACTTTAAGTCAATGGCAATACCAGGAAATGTTGTATATTAAAACATAAAGAATTAAAATAAAACAAAGATGATGAGTAAGAGAGAAATTAAAAAATGTGCATTAGAAATCATAGATTATTTAGGTAGTAGAAATGGTTTTGATAATTGGTGGATGCAAGTAGAGGATAATGAAGAAATTGAGATAACTAAAAAGTTAGAAGATATTATTGAAAGAAGAGTAAACCAAAAAGAAGAAACCCCATTATGTGCTCCTGATAATTGTAGACATGGATATTAAAACAAAACAATAAATAAATAAATATGGAAACAGCACAATTAATTTTAGAAATATTTTGGATGGTATGGATACCATGGATGATTTTATTTTTTGGGTCTATGGCATTAGTACATTTTGGATACCCCAAACTACATCATTTTATTTTAAAATATCTTTATTATTTTAGTAAAGAAGATAGAGATGTATACAGTTTAAATGAACAAGAGATAGATTATGTATGGGTTAAGTATAAGAAAGGGTTAACAACTCTAATAAACAAAAAAGAACTGGTATGAATAATAAATTCTTAGATAAGGTATGTGATCAGATTATATCTGAAACAAGAATAATAGATGACAAGGTATATACCCTCTTTTCTCCTTTTCCTTTTTCTTATTCTCCTTCTCCTCTTCCTTCCTCCCCTTCCACCTCCTTCTTATATTTCTTCTTCGATTTCCTTTCCCATTGTAAAGAGGTATATAGTTTAAATAAGGAAGAAACGGATTATGTATGGGAGAAATATAAGGAAGAAACGGATTATGTATGGGAGAAATATAAGGAAGGGTTAACAACTCTAATAAACGATAAGGAACCAGCCCACCAAGAAAAAGGATGATGATTCATAACTCACGATCATAATATTATATATGGAGAATATACTAATGAATAAGATACTATATATAAAGAGAAAGAATACACCAACTGTGGTATAATACATATATGTATAAATAAGAATTAAAAATCATACGTATGTAAATATAAAAACTTTATTCCAACTTATGTATATTTATAATAAAAAGATATAATGGGAAGATTAGATAAAATAAAGAGAGAATTAATAGAAGAATCTAATAAGAGAATGTTAAATGAACAAGAAGAAATCATTGATGGATATACATGTAAAGATAGTGATGGATATGTAGTATGTAGTAAAAAGGATAAATGGGGATACGTTATAAGAGTATTTAAAAGCCCCATTGAATCAGGTAAACTACCTAATGAGTCAGAATTTCAAGCTGGTGGGAAAACATGGGAAGAAACATTAATAACATTTAATAAAAAAATTAAAGAAAAAGGATTAAATTTACAACCACCTACAGTATAGATAAATTAGAGAAAAGTAATTAATAACCCTACATATAAAATATTTAAACCTCTATATAACATAGGGGTTTTTTTATGCCCCAAAACTTATAATAACACTACCGTATATTGTAGTTGAAATAAGACCTTCTAAGGGTTCCATTTGATGTGACGACCACTGATTCATTTTAAAAAAGATACTTCGTTAGAACTCACCTGAAACCCCTATAATTTAATATATCTACTAATAAGTATTACAAATAGTGGTGTGACCTAGTAAATATGGTGGTAAATGGGTAATCGTGGTATAAGGTGGTAGAAAGTGGGAAATTAGGTAATCGTTAAATATAATATGGAAGTAGAACATTGCCTAGTCCGTTTATTCACACTATTTTTTGTTCCAGGATATTCAGGGATATACATAAGTATAGTGATTTTTTATGACAAAATCAAACTATTTGTTATAAAGTTATCAACAATTTATTGTACCTTACCACTCTTACCCACTTCCTCATCTTTTTCTTTTAGGTATCTTTCTACAATATCACTTTCTGATTCACCACCATACAATGAAAATCTCCAACGGCTGTTAGAGATTTTAAGGTTATACTCATCTTCTTTGTTTTGGTGTATATGAAAATGATATCCCAATATTAAACCATCCTATTATCAGTTCGTAATCACCATTAAGTACCTTATCATAGGTTACTTTAATAAATGGTAATATATGGAACTGAGCTACTATTTTATGTGAATATATTTTCATCTTATTTATTATTATTGTCCCATATCGATAGGGGGTTTAACTTATCCTTCAATTTAAATACCCCTTTAAAGGAGGACTTATATATTCTATATGGTTCACCAGTTAAGGAGTGGTTAAATTCTTTCACTGTGGTATAATCATCGGTGCTAAAACAATATAGGTATTTAAACTTTTTATCTATGGTGTTCTTCTTAGTGATACGATGAATAATATAACAGAATGAATTTTCATTACGTATACCAGCGTAGAATCGTGTCATAACCAATCTACGTTTGATATCAACCCTTGGTGTGAATGTTTTAAATTTACTCATAATGTAAAGATACAACAAAATAATGATACTGCCAAACATATATCCATATATTTATAAACAATGAACTATAAATTCTTAGATAAAGTACTGGATCAAATTGTTAATGAAACAAGAATAGATTATGATAGGGGAACGATTACAACACCTTTCCCACTACTCAGTCCTAGTTCTTTTGCTCGTTATCTTTTCACTTCTAGTAGTCCCATTTTTACTGAACAACCCGGACCTTTTACCTCCTTCATTATGTATTGTAGGGATGTATATGGGTTAACTGATGATGAGGTTAATTACGTATGGGTTAAATGGAGAGATATGATTAAAGATATCTTTCCCCCAATCTATCCGCACTAGTGATATTTTAGTTTGTTAATTTTCTAAGTTCATCCCTAATCAATGCTGCTTTCTCATAATCTTCTTTAATGATGGAATCTTTTAACTCTGTAAACAATTCCTCAATGGTGAGTTGATCCATACTTTTTTTAGGTGTTTGTTTTTTACCGATTACATAACCTATGTAACCACTAAATAAACATAATAACATTATAATTAGATATCCCATTTTATTTAAATTTATATGCGTTAACTATCCTAGCTTTCATCCTTCGAGAATCACAAATGTTTCCAACCACCACACCATCGAGTATTGCAAAAGCGTGTCCCCTAACGTGAACGAGATACTTCCCTACATTGTAATCGTTTAAAAAAGTTTTAACTGTCATTTGTGATACTCTGGTTTTACCATACTTAGTTATTAACGGCATATATCTACTATCTACCGTAACATTACATTTTGTAATTATAGTTTCATCTGAGCCCCATACTCTATCCTTTGTTGTTTTTACATACGTAGTTGTGGTGTGGTTGGTTAACCTTTCGTATTTGGATCCCAATAACCTCTTACCTTGATTGTTCTTCATTGTAATATCGAATCTAGGTGTCCCAGCACCCTTTGGTCGATTAAAGGTCTTCTTAACGTATGCGTGTGATTTATCGTAGGTTGATTCCGTTACTGCAGCGAATGCTCTAACCACACAATCATTGTTTTCTGATTTTGCAACTATACTATCCTTATAATCTTTAATCGCATCGTTGGTGTCGATGTAAGGTACTTTTGTTTTCCAGTGTTTCTTAATATGGTATTCCATAGTGTATTTGATTTATACAAATATACGAAAAATAATCGATATACCCTAACAAAAAAGAATATAATTTTGTTGCACTATATATAAAAAACCCCTTTCGCAGAATAATATTCTAAATTTACCACTTTTTATTAGGATATGTCGAAAAAAAGTTGTATCTTTATATTAAGATTAAAACATAGTCCGAAGGGGTAGACCTGGGCGTTACCCTAATATTACGATATAGTCCAGGGTGCCCCCTTACGGACTACCACCACATCTATATAACAAAGATAGTGAAAATAAATGACAATACCTAATTTTAGGGGGTTTATTTTAAATGTTAATAACTAAAGGTTATTTAATTAGGATATGTCATTTATTATTCGTATCTTAGATTGGCGCTCTATATATAATATATTTTAATATAGAGCAGGTCGGAGTCCACTCTTTCGGTTATATTACAGAACCAGACCCATAACAAAGATACTAAAAAAAAATGACAACGCCAAACATATAACCATATATTTATAAACAAATGAATAAAGAATACTTAAATAAGGTAATTGATCAACTTGCTTATGAAACTGAGATAGATTATGATGAAGAAAGGTTCCTGCCCCCTTTCTTTAACTACTTCTCTCATAATTCCGTTGCTCTTTTCTCGTCCCCCTTTTCTCCTTACCCTTCCTTCATTGAACATTGTAGAGATGTATATGGGTTAAACCCCGATGAAATAAAATATGTGTGGAAAGAATATAGAGATATTATTAAAGATAAAATAGAAAACAATGAATAAAGAATACTTAAATAAAGTAGTTGATCAGATTATTAGTGAAACTGAGATAGATTATGATCGAGGAGTAATCAAATCACACTTCCTTATCTCCCTCATTTCTGCGTCGTTTCTCTCTTTCTCTTTCGTCCTCTCTCTTCTTCCCAATTATCTCCTCTTCCCTTCTTCATTCTCCAATCACTGTAGAGATGTGTATGGATTAAATGATGATGAGATAGAATATGTATGGGAAGAATATAGAGAAATTATTAAAGATATGATAAAAAACAATGGATAAAGAATACTTAAATAAGGTAATTGATCAGCTTGTTAGGGAAACAAAAAACATTATAACCCTATTGACATAGTAATATATAATATGTATTATTGGAGTATAGTTGTTTGATATATAGATCGTTTTAGTAACACAATCGAATACTGATAGAGTTACAACCCATTGGTAGATGATATAATAGATGCTTTAGGTTGTGACAAATCTTAATATAGTTTAGGTTGTTATACAAAGGTAGATAGGTAAAGATTGGTTACAACTATAAAACGATCCAGAGGGCAATGACACCACACAGTTAACCCTTGATTAAGGGAGTGAAAGTATTTATATTTTCCTCCCTTTTTTATTTGGTACTCTCAGATATTATGCGTATATTTGTTATATGAAAGATACATAAAGATATTACATATATATTAAGGATGAGGTAAAGGAAGGGGTACCCCTATAGAAATATAGTAAAACCCCCTCCCTTATTTAACCCCCTAGGGGATCCCCCCCTCCAGCCCCTCTAGGTACCCCCCCTTCCCTCTGGGGGGTTAAAGCGAAAAAAAGGGGGGGTGATGTTCTCCATAAATTTTCCAGGAAATTTTCAAGTTCCAGAATAAAGACTTTTTTATGATGTCATTATATTTATTATAAAATAGGATACCTATGAAAAAAGTAATTAAAATAAATGAATCGGATTTACAACATATTGTTAAAAGAGTATTGAATGAAGGATGGTTTAATAGCAATAAGAAAAAGATTAAATCCTTTCAAGATTACCAAGATTATGTTCAAGGGATAGATACTACTATTGTGGTATATGATACAAAAGAAAATTTCCTTATTAGTAGAAGTGGCGAATACGGAGATGAATATACCTTACATACGTTACCAAAAGAAAAGTATAGTAAAGATCAAGCAGTAGCAATAGGGTTGGATATCTCAGGAGAAGATAACTTTCCTAATAAAAGGAGGATGAATCATATTAATGAGCAAAGAGATTACATTAAAAGAAAACTAAAAGATATTCTTAGACCACCTAAATGTGAGGAGTGTGGTGAATATGAAGAAGAAATGTATAGTGATTATGGTTTAGAACCTGAACCTACAAATGTTTGTACCAATAAAGAATGTTCTAAATCTGATTGGTATTACGGCAGACATTTAAAAGAAGAAATCAAAAAAGATATACCTTCAGAAAAAGAATACATTCAATCGTTAAAAGATATTCGATCATTAATTCCTGTTATCGCACATAATATTATTCATAATAAAGGATTAGAGCATAATAGTGAAACAATTATATCTTTAAATAAACACCTATTTCAAAAAGTAAAAGAAGGTGATGATACAATATTAGATGAACTGTGGGAGATAGCGGGAACTATGGTAATGAAAAATGCTATTAATATAATAACTTTATACCCAAAAGGATGATGGTTTCCTAATCATGATCATTGTGATATTTATATAGAAACACATAAAGATATGAATAAAGTAATTAAAATAAAAGAAAGTGATATTCAACGTATGGTTAAAAGAGTATTGAATGAGAATACAGGTGATAAATACCTTAGTGGTCCTTTTGATAAAAAATATATAGAGGGGAATCAAGAAACTGAAGACACTAACTATAATAGACTAGTAGATTATTTACAACCATTAGTTGACCAAGAACTTATAGATAGTGATATTAGAGATGATATATTAGATTTGGCTCAAGCCTATGCTGATGGTCCTGATGTAGAATATGGGGATGAAGAAGATGAAAGAAGATATGATGATAGAGTGAATTATGGTACAGATGATGAATCAAGGTATGATGATAGAAATTATAAATATGGGAATAACCCAGATGAAGATTAATTAAAAAACAATGGGAAGATATAAATCAAAACTACAATCAATTACTGAAGCTAACCAAAGAATATTAAAGGAACAAGAAGGGTTACCAAGCAAAACCATATTCCAAATTAAATTATCAGAAGAGTGGGGAAAAGGTACTGATAATAAAGGAGAGTTATTTTTTGAAGACTATGATAAAGCCATAGATTATCTAACCTCACAGGGTTATGAATATAAGGATTACCCTACCCCAATAGAGTATGAATACTGGCAAAAGGATTATGGCAACCAAGCCCACCTATATAGACAACAATTAATAGTATAAAAGGATGATGATTCATAACTCACGATCATAATGATAACCGTAAAGAAATGAAAGTAATACTCACAGAGAATCAATTTAAAAGAGTTATATTAACTCCACAAAAACTTATTGTCTAAAACAAACACCCATTTCTGGGTAACACCTCCAAATAGTAAAATTTTTCCAGGAAATTTTGTAATCTCAAATATTTTCACTATATTTGTTTTATGAGTAAGATATGTATTAAATGTGACATAGAAAAGGAAATTAATTCTGATAACTTCCCAAAGGATAAAAAATGTAGTGATGGATACAGGAATGTGTGTAAAGAATGTTGTAATAGTCGCAATAGAGAATTATTTAAAATAGGGTCCCTCAGTGTTGATAAAAAGAAGGAGAGGATGCGACAATACATGAAAAAGAAACGCAAAGATCCTGAGTTTAATAAATCAGAAAGAAAAAAGGAAAGAGAGAGAAATAAAGAAAGAAGGAAGACTGATCCCGAATACAGAAAAAAAATAAACAAAAAGAAGTATGAGAGAAGAAAGAAGAAGATGGAGAATGACCCTGTTTATAGGTTTAAAATTAAAATACGAAAAAGGATTAGAAGTATATTAAAGGATAGGGGTTATACTAAAAAATCTAAAACTCATGAGATATTGAGCATCTCTTATGAAGAATTTAATTTACATATGGAACGTCAGTTTGTTAAGGGTATGACTTGGGATAATTATGGTGAATGGCACATTGATCATATAATTCCCCTCGCAACCGCCATTTGTGAGGATGACGTTATTAGGTTAAACCATTACACTAATCTACAACCACTATGGGCGGAGGACAATATACGTAAAGGGAGTAAGATATTATAGAATCTCTTGGACCTCCGAAAAGTTCAATCATCCCAGCCCTTCTTGAATGAGATTTATTTTCAGAGTTTAGAAATAAAGTCTTTTTTTATTATATTTATATTGCATGGATAAGAAATATTTAGATAAGGTACTGGATCAGATTGTTAGTGAAACAACAATAGATTATGATGAAGGTAGAATATATACACCCATTTACCCCTCACCTTATTTTTCTCACTACTCTTCCTATGACCAATCCCCCTCCTCCACTCTCTCCTTTTCTCGCCTCCTTTTCTCCAAACACTGTAGAGAGGTATATGGTTTAAATAAGAGAGAGATAGAATATGTATGGAAGGAATATAAAGATATTATTATAGATAAAATAAATGGATAAGAAATATTTAGAAAAGGTTTTAAATCGTATTATCGGTGAAACGGAATTTGATAGTATGTATAATGTAACAAACCCGGTTATGTTTTCTATCAATTATTATATAGTGAAGGCTTCTCATTTACCAATTTGGCAACAACTTTTACCATCTGCGTTTGTAGAACATTGTCAAAATGTCTATGGATTAAATAAAGAAGAAACAGAATATGTGTGGGGTGTGTATAAAAAATTTATTATAAGTAATGAATAAAAAATATTTACATAGGGTAATTGATCAACTTGTTAGTGAAACAAGAATAGATTATAACACACAAGAGGGTGATGATGAAGGGAGAATATATACTCCTATCTCTTCAACTCCTCTCCTTCTCCCTTTCTCTTTCTCTTCTCCTTTCTTCTCTTCTTCTTCTTCCTTCTTTTTCTCCAAACACTGTAAAGAAGTATATGGGTTAAACGATG